>Ga0307377_10001383_pt1 | contig 30922 bp, 28 predicted proteins | sample TR3MG_FD_202535 | JGI IMG/M metagenome (GOLD analysis project Ga0307377, IMG submission 202535) | Soil microbial communities from Risofladan, Vaasa, Finland - TR-3 | ecosystem: Environmental > Terrestrial > Soil > Coastal area > Acid sulfate soil | place: Finland: Risofladan, Vaasa | collected... | reverse complement strand
CCAGGAACTGCGCATCGCGGTGATCGATCTGGGCGGCGGCACCCTGGACGTCACCATCATGGATTTCGGCAAGGGCGTGTTCGAAGTCAAAGCCACCAGCGGCGACACCCAGCTCGGCGGCACCGACATGAACCAGCGCGTATTCGAGCACCTCGCCGAGCGCTTTCAGATGTCCACGGGCGTGGATGTGCGCGCCGACCCCAAAGCCAGCGCCCGTCTCATGGAAGCGGCCGAGGCGGCGAAAATCGAACTTACTGCGAGTCTTACCACCCACATCAGCCTGCCCTATCTCGCCGCCGTGCAGGGTGAGCCGCGTCATCTGGAACTGGATCTTAACCGCACCGAGCTGGAACGCCTGGTGCGCCCGGTGATCGAACGCTGCCGCGCACCCGTGGAGCAGGCCATGCACGACGCCGGCATCGCCCCGCGCGACGTCGGCCGGGTGGTGTTCGTGGGCGGCCCGACGCGCATGCCGGTGGTGCGCGCCTATTTCGAGGAACTGTTCGGGCGCAAGGCCGAGATGGGCGTGGACCCGATGGAATGCGTCGCCGCCGGCGCCGCGATTCAGGCCGGCGTGCTGGCGGGCGAGGTCGGCGGCATCGTGCTGGTGGACGTGACGCCGCTCACGCTGGGCGTGGAGACGCTCGGCGGCATCGCCACGGCGCTGATCGCGCGCAACACGCCGATCCCGGTGAAGCGCAGCGAGACCTTCACCACTGCGGCCGACATGCAGACCAGCGTCACCATCCACGTGTTCCAGGGTGAGCGGCCGATGGCGGGCGACAACACCAGCTTGGGCGAGTTCAACCTCGATGGCCTGCCGCCGGCGCCGCGGGGCATTCCCAAGATCGAGGTGAGCTTCGACATCGATTCCAACGGCATACTCAGCGTCGCCGCGCGCGACACCGCCAGCGGCAAGTCGCAGTCGATCCGCATCACCGGTTCCACCCGGCTGTCGGAGGAGGACAAGAAGCGCATGGTGCAGGACGCCGAGCGCTACGCCGAAGCCGACAAGAAGCGGCGCGAAGATGCGGAAAAGCTCAACGCCGCCGACGCCGCCTGCTACGAAGCCGAGAAAACGCTGGCCAATTTCGCCGACAAGCTCACCGACGATCTGAAGAAAAGCATCGAGACCGCCTCGCGCGAGACCAAGGACGCGCTGCTGAAGAAAGACGTAGCCGCCGCCACGGAGCGCGCGGAAGCACTGAAGAAAGTGCTGAAGGAGGCCGGCGCGGTGCTCTATGCGCAGTCCGAGAATGCACCCAAGAGCGGGCCCTATGCGGAAACCCGTTCCGACGGCCCGCAGCCCCGGCCCAACGTGCGCGAACCGACCGGAGAGGCGCGCGCCAGCGGCTCCGGGCCGCGCGGCAAGGTGGTGGATGCGGAATACAAAGAGAACAAGTGATCGCGCCTGAGCCGGGAGCATCGACATTTCCGAAACTGCACAGCGCGACTATTACGAAGTGCTTGGCGTCGCCAAGGACGCCGACCAGAAGGCGATCAAGGACGCGTTCCGCAGTCTCGCCCTGAAATATCATCCGGACAGAAACAAGGAACCGGGCGCCGAGGAGCGCTTCAAGGGCATCGCCGAGGCTTATGCGGTCCTGTCGGATCCGAAGAAGCGCGCCGAATACGATGCCCGCGGATTTGCCGGCGTGTCCGGTTTCAGCCAGCAGGACTTGTTCGGTGGCATCAACTTCGAGGATATTTTCGGTGGGCTCAATTTCGACTTCGGCGGCGGCAGCCCGTTCGAGGGGTTTTTCCACCACCGCCGCAGCGGACCCGCGCGCGGGGCGAATATCGAAGTGGATTTGCTCATCCCGCTGGAAAGAGTGGCGCACGGAGGCGAAGAAAAGGTTCGCTTGAGCCGCCCTGCGCCGTGCGCAGCGTGCCGGGGCACGGGTGCCGAAGGCGGGGCGGCGCCGCGCGCGTGCGAGACCTGCGGTGGCAGCGGGCGCCTGACCCGCAGCCGGCAGGAGAAAAAGCAGCACGTCCTGATTCAGCAAATCACCATCTGCCCCACCTGCCACGGACGCGGCAGCGTCATCGAGCACCCCTGCCCCGAATGCCGGGGCAGCGGCGAGGTGGAGAAGGACGAAGCTCTGACGGTCAAGATCCCGCAGGGCGTAGAGGAAGGCATGGCGCTGCGCATTCCGGGCAAGGGGATGCCGAGTCCGGAGACAGGCGGCACAAGCGGGGATCTGTTCGTGGTGGTGCGCACTCGGCGCGACCCGCGTTTCGAGCGCGCCGGGTCCGACCTGTGGCGGCAGGAAGCCGTGTCGCTGACCGATGCCGTGCTCGGCGCCACGCTGCAGGTGCCGACGCTGAACGGCTCGGTCAGCCTGAGCATGCCGCCAGGGACCCAGCCCGGCGCGGTGTTGCGCCTCAAGGGAAAAGGTCTCCCGGAATTCGGAAGCGAGCGCCGCGGGGAACTGTATGTGCGCATCGAGGTGCAGGTGCCGCAACAGCTTTCGCGTGAAGAACGGCAACTGTATGAGCGGCTGCGCGCCATTCAGCGGCCGTGATCTCGAGCGCCGGCAGCGCGGAAAAGAAAAGGCCCAGAACAAGAATGTGCTGGGCCAAAGCGTTCAAAGGGGAGGAGGAGACAAATGACTTTGAACGAGGTTCCATCATCCGCCGGCGCACGCCGCCGCTATTGACAAAAATCATAAGAGGCGCGAATACGTCCCAAACCGCCACGCCAGCGTCCGGCTATCGGCGCCGGGCGCGGTGTTACCATGGCGCCGACCAAGGCCACGTATAGGAGGCAGGCGATGAAACTGGACGTCATCGGTGGCGGTCCGGCCGGTTTGTATTTCTCGGTGCTGGTGAAGAAGAGTTTCCCGCGCGCCGAGGTGACGGTGACCGAGCGCAACCGCGCCGACGACACCTTCGGCTTCGGCATCGTGCTCTCGGACGAAACGCTCAACAACCTGCGCGCAGCCGACGCGCCATCCTATCGCGACATCGCCGCGAGCTTCGCCTATTGGGACGATATCTACACCCATTACCGCGGCCGGGTGCTGAAGTCCTCGGGCCATGGATTTTCCGGCATCAAGCGCCTGACCCTGCTGCAGATCCTGCAGCGGCGCGCAGCCGCCCTCGGCGTGAACATCCAATACGAGACCGAGGACGCGGGGCTGGCCGCGCACGGCGCCGCCGACCTGATCGTGGCGGCGGACGGCATCAACAGCCGCGTGCGCGAAGCGCTACAGGAGCATTTCCGCCCCGAGGCCGATCTGCGCAGCAACAAATTCGTCTGGCTGGGCGCGCACATGCAGCTGCCCGGCTTCACCTATAGTTTTCGCGAGAACGAGTGCGGCATCTGGAACCTGCACGCCTATATGTACGCCGAAGGCGAATGCACTCTGGTGGTCGAAACCACAGACGCGGCGTTCCGCCAGTCCGGCCTGCGCATCGAGGACGAGCAGGCGACGGCGGCGTATGTGGAGCGGCTGTTCGCCGCGGAGCTGCGCGGCGCCGACGGGCGCGTAGCCAAGGTGCTCACCAACCGCTCGCACTGGCGCAATTTCCCTACCATCGCCTGCGCGAGCTGGCACCACGGGAATGTCGTTCTCCTTGGCGACGCTGCGCATACCGCGCATTTCACCATCGGTTCGGGCACCAAGCTCGCGCTGGAGGATGCGATCGCGCTGCATGCGGCGCTGCTGCGGCACGCCGACGATCCGCGCGCGGCGCTGCCCGCCTACGAAACGGCTCGCCGCGAGGAGGCGGAGCGGATCCAGCATTCGGCCAATGTCAGCCTGGTGTTCTTCGAGAATGTGCGCCGCTTCTGGCATATGGAACCGGTGCAGTTCAACTTCGCCCTGATGAGCCGCTCCAAGCAGATCACCTACGACAACCTGCGCCTGCGCGACCCCGATTTCATCACCGCTGTCGACCGCTGGTGGGCGGGCGAGGTGGCAAAGACCGAACACATCGCATTGCCGCCGGATTTCGCCGCGCCGCCGCCGATGTTCGCCCCGCTTACCCTGCGCGGCATGCGGCTCGCAAATCGAGTGGTCGTTTCGCCCATGTGCCAGTACGCGGCCGTCGACGGCACGCCCAACGACTGGCACCTGGTGCATTACGGCGCGCGCGCCCTGGGCGGAGCAGGGCTGGTCTATACGGAAATGACCTGCGTCGCGGCCGAGGCGCGCATCACCCCGGGCTGCGCCGGCCTGTACGCGCCGGAGCACGTTCAATGGTGGACGCGCATCGTCGCCTTCGCTCACCATCACAGCCAGGCCCGGGTTTGCCTGCAACTCGGCCATGCAGGACGCAAGGGCTCGACCCAACTCATGTGGGAGGATATGGATCATCCGCTGCGGGAAGGCAATTGGCCCATCGTCGCCGCCTCGCCCCTTCCTTACTATCCTGACAGCCAGGTGCCGCGCGAGATGAGCCGGGCCGACATGGAGCGGGTGCGCGATCAGTTCGTCGCCGCGACGGCCTTGGGCATCGCCTGCGGCTTCGACATGCTGGAAATTCACATGGCGCACGGCTATTTGCTGGCGAGCTTCATCTCGCCGATCACCAACCGGCGAACGGACGAGTACGGTGGGCCGCTCGCGAACCGGCTGCGTTTCCCACTCGAGGTGTTCGACGCGGTGCGCGCCGCCTGGCCCGAGGATAGGCCGATGGCGGTGCGCATCTCCGCCACCGACTGGATGGCGAGCGGGCTGATGGGCGCGGATGCGGTGGAGATCGCACGCGTGTTCAAGGCGCACGGCTGCGATCTGATCGACGTGTCCACCGGCCAGACCGACCCCGAGTCGAAGCCTGTCTACGGGCGTATGTACCAGACCGTGTTCGCCGAACAGATTCGCAACGAGGCGGGCATCGCCACCATGGCCGTGGGTGCAATCACCAGCGCCGACCAGATAAACACTATCGTCGCCTCGGGCCGCGCAGACCTGTGCGCACTGGCGCGGCCGCACCTCGCCGATCCGAGCTTCACGCTGCGTGCTGCGGCCGAATATGCGGCGCTGGGCTATGTGATCGAGGGTGTGTCCTGGCCGAAGCAATACCTCCCGGGCAAGCAGCAGTTGGAGGCGCTGGCGCGCCGCGCGCGTGCGGAGGCGGTGCAAAAGCAGGCGGAATTGCGCCGCGCCGGCCAGCACGGGTCGCGTGCCGTGGGATAATGCCGGGCCGACGAGCGCATTACGAAATGAGGGGATAAATCCCCTCATGCTCCCCTAGATCAGGGGCCATTTCGATAATTCTGAAATGGCCTCTATAAAGTATATGGAGAATGCATGGCTGACACATATTTCATCCGCGCCGAGCCGCTGGGCGCGGCGATGCGCGAACTCGTGCGCGGCTTCGGCTCTGCGGAGCGCGAAGTCGAGTTGGTGGCCGATAACCTGATCCAGGCCAACCTCAGCGGCCACGATTCACACGGCATCGGCATGCTGCCGCGCTATGCCGAAGCCTGGGTCGAGGGCGGGCTGAAGGCCAACGCGCACATCAAGACGCTGATGGACGGCGGCGCGCTGCTGCGCATCGACGGCCAGCGCGGCTTCGGCCAGGTGGTCGGCCGCGAGGCGATGACCCTGGCGATCGACCGCGCCAAGCAATTCGGCAGCTGCATCATGGCGCTGGGCAATGCGCATCACCTGTGCCGCATCGGCGCCTGGGCGGAGATGGCGGTGTCCGAGGGTTTCGTGGCTATTCACTTCGTCAACGTGATCTCGCGCCCGATCGTCGCGCCTTTCGGCGGCCGCGACGCGCGCTTCGGCACCAACCCGTTTACGGTCGGCATACCGGTGGCGGGACGCGATCCCATTCTGCTCGACTTTGCCACCAGCGTTATCGCGCAGGGCAAGGCACGCGTCGCGCACAACAAGGGCGAAAAGCTGCCGCTGGGTCGCATCATCGACGACCAGGGCAGGGACAGCGATGATCCGGCTTACGCCGTGGTAGAACCGTTGGGCGCAATCCTCGCCTTCGGCGAGCACAAGGGCTACGGCATGGCGGTCGCCTGCGAGCTGCTCGGCGGTGCGCTCGCGGCGGGCCTTGCCTGCAGTGGGCCGGCCACGGGCGAAAAGCGCGTGCTCAATGGCATGCTAACCATTGTCCTCGACCCGAAGGCGATCGCCGATACGGCGGTGTTCGAGCGCGAGACCCGCGCCTTTCTCGACTGGGTCAGCGCGTCGCCGCCGCGCGCCGGCTTCGACAAGGTGCGCCTGGCAGGCGAGCCGGAGCGCGAATGGCGCGCAAAGCGCCTCGCCGAAGGCATACCGGTGGACGCGAACAGTTGGAACGAGATCCTTGCCGCCGCGGCGAGGTTGAAGGTCGACCCGGCGAAAATCAATCGGCTGGCGGGCGTAAAAGCCTGATCGCCGCCTACCCGGGGGGTTCGCAGGGCCGGGGTATCCGGGTGCGAGCAGGGCGGGCCCCGGCCCGGTCGGGAGTGTGCCGTCGGCAGACGGTGCTGGCCTGAGCCGGGCCAATCGGGTAACCTATGGGCTGTCGTCCTTGTTTACCTCCGCGGTAGCGCATTCTGAAGGATTACCTTCGTGTCGCGCAGTCCACTTGTCCTTGCCGCAGCCATGTTGCGCGGCCGCATCCCTCGCCTGCGGCGAACGCCGTCCGCGCGCTAGGGGACGCAATGGGCGCGCACCGGGATTCCTTCGGTACGCTGGATTTCCTGCGCAATCTGCCGCTGTTCCGCGAACTCGACCTTCCTCAGCTCGAAGCGATCGGCGCTGCCGCGACGGAACAGCGTGTCGCCGTCGGTGCGGCATTGTTCCGCCGCGGCGATCCCTGCGATGGCATGTTCCTCATCGTGCTCGGCCGCGTGAAGCTCGCGTTGCTCGCGCCGGCAGGGGCGGAAAAGGTGGTCGAAATACTCGGGCCGGGACAGAGTTTCGGCGAGGCGGTCCTGTTCGCGGACGAACCGCATAGACTCTACGCCGAGGCGATCGCGGATTCCTTGCTGCTCCATATCCGCAGGAAGGCAGTTCTGGATGCCGTCGAGCGCAACCCCGAATTCGCGCGCCGCATGCTGAGCGAATTGTCGCAGCGCCTGTGCCGGCGCGTTGCGGACATCGAAGCCTATACTCTGAAAAGCGCCACCGAGCGCGTTACCGCTTATCTGCTGGCGGCGCTGGACGATCACGCCACCCCGGGGCAACCCGCGGATGTCCTGCTCGCGGCGAGCAAGAGCGTGCTCGCGTCGCGCCTGAACATCACGCGCGAGCATTTTTCGCGCATCCTTCACGAACTATCGCAAGCCGGGTTGATCCGTGTCAGCGGGCGCAGTATCCATGTGCTCGATCCGGCGGGCCTGCGCGAACGCAAGACCTGAGCGGGCGCCGCATCAACGGCGGCAAGTCGGGTCTGCGTATGGGCACTGGTTTTTTCGGGACCCGCCCTCACCTTAAGTCCATTACGGTACCCGAGGACCCGGCATGAACGAACCCCTGCAAGTCGTCTGCCCGCACTGTCACGTCGTCAATCGCGTGCCGCCCGAGCGGCTGGCCGAGGGCGGCGTTTGCGGCAAATGCAAGCGCGCGCTGTTTACCGCCCACCCGATCGAGCTCGACGGCGCGAGCTTCGCGCGCCATGTCGCGGCGAGCGACATCCCGCTGGTGGTGGATTTCTGGGCGCCCTGGTGCGCGCCCTGCCGCATGATGGCGCCGCATTTCGAAAAGGCGGCCGCAGAGCTGGAGCCCAATATGCGCCTGGCGAAGCTCAATACCGAAGAGGAGCAGGCGGTCGCCGCGCGCTACGCCATCCGCAGCATTCCCACGCTGGTGGTGTTCCGCCGCGGCAAGGAGATCGCGCGCCAGTCAGGCGCCATGGACGGCCCCGCGTTGATCCGCTGGGTGCGCGCCCAGCTTTAAGTCCGGAACCGGTTTTTCCTGCGGGGGAACTGCTTTCCCTCGTACTCGCCCATCACGGCCCGCGAGAATTTCACCGTGCGCCGGGCGCTAATCGATGCTGTGGACTTCGCCCTGCTGTGCGGCCTCTACGCTGGTCCAGCCTAGCTGACTTTTGATCGCGTCGCGAAAGCCGGCCGCGGTTTCGCGCTCGCCGTGAACCACGAAGGTGTTTCCAGGCGCATGCGCGAAGCCGCGCAGCCACGCGAGCAGCCCATTGCGGTCGGCATGCGCCGAGAGGCCGCCTATGGTGTGCAGGCGCGCGCGCACCGGGATGTCGTCGTTGAATATGCGCACCTTGCGCGCGCCGTCCACCAGGCGGCGTCCCAGCGTACCTTCGGCCTGAAAACCGGTGATCAGCACGGCGCACTCGCTGCGCGGTAAATTCCAGCGCAGATGATGCTTGATGCGGCCGGCGTCGCACATGCCGCTGGCCGAAATGATGATTGCGCCGGACCTGATCTGGTTGAGCGCCATCGATTCCTCGACTTCATGGGTAAAGCGCAGCTGCCATTCGCGCGGATTGCTGCGCATCCAGTGGTCGAGCTCGCGCACCGGCGGGGCGAGCAGCTCCAGATGCCGGCGCGTGATCTGCGTGGCTTTTTCAGCCATGGGCGAGTCGATGAACACGCGCAGCGGCGGCAGCTGGCCCGAACGCGCCAAGCCTGCCAGGTCGTAGAGCACGGCCTGGGTGCGGCCGACGGCGAACGCGGGGATGATGACATTGCCGTTGGCGAGCGTGCCGGATATGGCCGCGAGCAGTTCCGTCTTCGTGTCCTCGGGTGTCTTGTGCAGCCGGTTGCCATAGGTCGATTCGATCAGCAGCACGTCCGCGCCGTCGACGTGGCGCGGGGACGGCAACAGTCCGTTCCCCGGCTGCCCCAGGTCCCCGGAAAAGACCAGTCTGCGCGTTTCGGCAGCGGTGCGCACGCGCACATCGACGATCGCCGAGCCGAGGATGTGGCCGGCATCGTGGAAGCGGCAGGTGACGGCTGGGTGCGGGCGAAACTCGGCCTCATAGGCGAGCGTGCGCAACTGTCCGAGGCAGGCGCGCGCGTCGCTCATGGTATACAGAGGCGCCATGGGACGGTGGCGGCGGTCGTCGCGGTGGCGCGAGCGCCACTCCGCTTCTTTCTCCTGCAAATGCGCGCTGTCGGCGAGCATAACCTCGAGCAGCTCGGCCGTGGTTTCGGTGACGTATATCGGGCCCCGGTAGCCGAGGGCGGACAGGCGCGGCAGCAGGCCCGAATGGTCGATGTGCGCATGCGTGAGGAGGACGAAATCCAGCCGGCGCAGGTCGAAAGCCAGTGCCGCCTGGTTTTTCTCCCAGGCCTCGTGCCCGCCCTGGAACATGCCGCAATCCACAAGAAAGCGCGCATCCGCGCTCTCCACCAGGGTGCACGATCCGGTCACCTCGCCTGCGCCGCCGAGAAAGCTAAGTTTCATGTCCGGAAATTGTCGGCTGCGTGGTTCGCATCAAGTCCAGTCTGAGCCGCAAAAACGGCCTGTGCGTGATCAAAGTCAAGCAAGGCCGGTGTCGTCTGCCTAGCATTGTGGGAAGAACGAGTATGCCATGAACAGCGCGCTCAACACTATCAAGAGTGAGCACCGCAGCCTGGCGGTGATATTGCGTGCGATGCGCGCGCTGGTAGCGTGCATCCGGGACGGCAGCAGCCGTCCCGATTTCGACGGCTTGCGCGCCGTGCTCTATTATCTGGATGCCTTTTCTTCGCGCCTGCATCATCCGCAGGAAGACGAATTTCTGTTTCAGCCGCTGCGCACGCGCGGCCGCGAGGCGGTAGCGATCGTCGACGAGCTGGAAAGCGAGCATGCGCGCGGCGCGGCAGCGATGCGCAGCCTTGAGCAGGCACTGCTGCGCTACGAGGCCGGCGGCGAGCGCGAATTCGTCGCTTTTGCTACCGCCGTCGAGGGTTTTTGCGACTTTTATTTGCGCCATATGCGCAAGGAAGAGACGCTGGCGATGCCGTTGGCGGAGAAATTGTTGAGCGAACAGGAATGGGCGCGTATCGACGCCGCCTGTGCCGCCGCGCGCGAGACACGCGGCGGGCTGGACGAGGACCGGGAATTCCGGCACTTGTTCCGCCGCATCGTCGCCTCGGTACCGGCGTATCCAAGTACGGCGCTGCAGTAGAGGGGGACGGCGGCCTGTCAGCCTCCGTCGCCGCCGCGGGGCCGCCGGCATATCGTGCCGGGCTTGCGCAACCGCGGCGAAATTGGGTTAAAGTTATGCGTGCAGCCCTGCCCAAGACAGGGCGTGCGGTCCGCTTTGGAAAAGGGACTGCGTCCCTGTCGCGTTTGGAGTTTGCCCATGTATGCCATCGTCTATAAGTCCGACGGTTTCCCAATTTGCGTCCAGATGCCCGGCGTGGCGCCAGATCCGGTCGTCGTCTGGTCTTCCGAAAACGCTGCCAAGTCCTTCATCGACAGCAAGGGGGCGGCGGAGGACTTCCAGCCGGTCGCCGTCGATGACGGCAGCCTGGACGCGATTGCCAAGGCGATGGGCTGCCCGGTCGATCAGATCACGCTAGAGCCCTATCCCAGCTAGTACTCCCGTCTTCCGCCCGCGGGCGCAGGCCCAAAGGCAACTATCCTCGTATCCTTCCGGTCGTCGCGTCACCGCGCGGCGCGTAGCCGCGGCGCTCGTGTCCGATGTTCGCCGGCGACGCCTCCGCGACGGTTCTGCAGCAATTTTTGATCCAGGTCACAAAATCCAAAAAAAGGTCCTCGGCCGGCTCGCATGCCATTGCAGACCACTATACCTTGGGCTAAATTATGGGCTCGCTACAGTATCTTGTGCCAAGGACCTGGGATAGCGCCTGAACGTCACGAGCAAAAAAGAGGCGCGGCGCTCAGTGCAACAGCTTCAAAAAAAGACAATAAAGAGGACGACAGCCATGACCCAGGTCCCGCTCGATTCACCCCTGTTCAAACTCGCCGGCCTGCCGCAGTACATCCGCAAGCGCGAAGGGAAGCTGGTCCCGTTCGACGCCGCCAAGATCGTGAATGCGATGCAGCGTGCGCGCGCCGCTACCGGCGAGTTCGAGCGCGTCGCGCTCGAACCGGTAGCCGAGCGCGTGCTGGCCGATATCGCGACGCTGTCCCCGGACAGCGTGCCCGATATCGAGCGCATCCAGGACGCCGTGGAGCTGGCGCTGCTCAAAGCGGGCTATTACCGCACTGCGCGCGCCTACATCGCTTACCGCGAGCAGCATCGGCGCCTGCGCGAGGACAGCCGCACCGCGGTCGATGTGGAGAGCTCGATCAACGAGTACCTCGAGCGGCGCGACTGGCGCGTCAACGCCAACGCCAACCAGGGCTATTCGCTGGGCGGCCTGATCCTGAACGTGTCGGGCAAGGTGGTGGCCAACTACTGGCTCAACCACGTCTACACCCCCGAGGCGGGGCGCGCGCACCGCGAGGGCGACCTCCACATCCACGACTTGGACATGCTCGCCGGCTATTGCGCCGGCTGGTCGCTGCGCACGCTGCTGCACGAGGGCCTCAACGGTGTGCCCGGCAAGGTCGAGGCGGCGGCGCCGAAGCACATGTCGAGCGCGGTCGGTCAGATCGTCAATTTCCTCGGCACGCTGCAAAACGAGTGGGCCGGCGCGCAGGCGTTTTCATCCTTCGACACCTATATGGCACCCTACATCCGCCAGGACGGCATGTCTTACGCCGCGGTGAAACAGTGCATCCAGGAGCTGATCTACAACCTCAATGTGCCGTCGCGCTGGGGCACGCAAACGCCGTTCACTAATCTCACTTTCGACTGGGTGTGTCCGGAAGACCTGCGCGAACAGGTGCCGGTGATCGGCGGCAAGGAGATGCCTTTCGCCTACGGCGAGCTGCAGCGCGAAATGGACATGATCAACCGGGCTTATATCGAGGTCATGACCACAGGGGACCATCTGGGCCGGGTGTTCACCTTCCCCATCCCGACCTACAACGTGACACCGGAATTCGACTGGGACTCGGAAAACGCGACGCTGTTGTTCGCGATGACCGCCAAATACGGGCTGCCGTACTTCCAGAATTTCCTCAATTCCGAGCTCAAGCCCAACATGATCCGCTCCATGTGCTGCCGCTTGCAGCTCGACCTGAGGGAGCTGTTGAAGCGCGGCAACGGTCTGTTCGGTTCGGCCGAGCAGACCGGCTCGGTGGGCGTGGTGACCCTGAATTGCGCGCGGCTGGGCTATCTGTACCGCGGCGAGGAGGCGGCGCTGTTCGCGCGCGTGGACGAGCTGATGGACATCGCCAAGAACTGCCTCGAACTCAAGCGCAAAGTGATCCAGCGTTACATGGATGCAGGCCTGTTTCCCTACACCAAACGTTACCTCGGCACGCTGCGCAACCACTTTTCCACCATCGGCGTGAACGGCATCAACGAAATGATCCGCAACTTCACCGCCGACGAGCACGACATCACCAGCGCCTGGGGCCACGCTCGCGCCTGCCGGCTGCTCGACCATATCCGCGCGCGCATCGTCGGGTTTCAGGAACAGACCGGCCATATGTACAACCTCGAGGCGACGCCGGCCGAAGGCACGACCTACCGCTTCGCGCGCGAGGACAGGAAGCGCTTTCCGGGCATCCTGCAGGCGGGCACGGCGGAAATGCCGTTCTACACCAACTCGTCGCAGCTGCCGGTGGGTTTCACCGACGACCCGTTCGAGGCGCTCGAGCGCCAGGACGAACTGCAGCGCAAGTACACCGGCGGCACGGTGCTGCACCTGTACATGAGCGAGCGCATCACTTCGGCCGAGGCGTGCAAGAAGCTGGTGCGCCGCTCGCTGGAGCGCTTCGGCCTGCCTTACATCACCGTGACGCCGACGTTTTCGATCTGCCCCAAGCACGGCTACCTCGCGGGCGAACACGAATTCTGTCCGCGCTGCGACGCGGAGCTGCTGGCGCAAAAGCGGGGCGAGGCCGAGGCCGCTTAGACCACCGAACAACAACAGGAGGAAATGCCATGAATGCGGTAACGGAAGCACAAGCCTTCACCCAAATCGAGCTGCGCGACGACGAGCGCCAGCGCTGCGAAGTATGGACGCGCGTGATGGGCTACCACCGGCCGGTCGCGTCTTTCAACACCGGCAAGAAAGGCGAGCATTACGAACGCAAGTTCTTCACCGAGTGCCGCGCCGACCTGCGCTGACGAGACGGCGGCACCGCTGCGCGTCGGCGGGCTGACGCCGCTTTCGGCGACCGACTACCCCGGCGAGCTGGCCGCGGTGGTGTATTGCCAGGGCTGTCCCTGGGGCTGCTGCTATTGTCACAATCCGCATCTGCAGCCGGGCGCGGCGTCGGCCGGCATCGCCTGGAGCGAGGTGCTGGAATTCCTGCAGCGTCGCCGCGGGCTGCTCGACGCCGTGGTGTTCAGCGGCGGCGAACCGACCGCCCAGGCGGGGCTGGCGGCGGCGATGCGCGCCGCGAAAGCGCTGGGCTATCGCATCGGCCTGCACAGCGCCGGCATCTATCCGCGCCGCTTCGCCGCGATTCTGCCCCTGGCCGACTGGGTCGGTTTCGACGCCAAGGCGCCGTTCGACTCGGCCTATGAGCGCATTACCGGCGTGCGCGCGAGCGGCGCGGCGGCGCTGGAGAGCGCGCGGGCATTGCTCGCGAGCGGTGTGGACTGCGAGTTTCGCACCACTTGGCATGCAGGGTTCCTGTCGCCGGCGGAGCTCGGCCGCCTCGCGCGCAGCCTGCAGGAATTGGGCGTGCGCCGCTTCGTGCTGCAGGAATTCCGCGCGAGCGGCGGCCTCGCCTACCGGCCCGCCGGGGACGCCGCAACGGTGGACCTGGATGCTCTTGCGCGGTTTTTTCCGGAGTTCAGTCTGCGCCGTGCCTAGCCGGCGAGCCTGCTGCGCTCGGCATCGGCGGCTCAGCCGCCAGATGCCTTGCAGTTGGCGTAGGTCACGCTGCCATCCTCCGACAGTGTCGCCACTTTGCCGCTTAGCTCCAGCGTATCGCGGCCGTTGCCGTAGCGGCTGCCGGTGTCCGCGCTTAGCTTGTTCAGGCGGAATTGGCGGTCCGGCAGGATCACCCAGGCGGCGGCGCCCTTGTCCAAGTAGCGCACGAAAAAGTGCTTGCTGCCGTCGCAGGCATACGCGGTCGCGTTGGCCGGATGGCGCGTCGCATCCGGCTCCGGGTTGCCGCCGAATGGCCACAGGCTGATGCTGCTGCACGCGCTCAGCAGCAGGCTGACGCAGGCAAGCGCCGCTGCGCGAACGATTCCATGCTTCATGTACGTATCCTCGCAGAAATTGGTTGGTGAAACCGGGTCGTCGGAGACCTCGTTACGGGGTCAGTTCGATATTGTCGATGAGCCGCGTCTTGCCAAGGTAGGCGGCGGCGAGAACCACCAGTTCGCGCTCCTCGGGCGCGGGCGTCTGCAGATCGGCCCGTCGGCGCACCGCGACGTACTGCGGCACCCAGCCGTTTTGCGACAGCAGCGACATGGCTTCGAGTTCGATGCGCTGGAAATTGCGCTCGCCTTTGGCGATTTTTTCGCGCGCATCCCGCAGCAGCGCGTACAGGCGCGGCGCCTCGGCGCGTTCGGCCGCGGTCAGATAGCCGTTGCGCGATGACAATGCCAGGCCGTCGGCGGCCCGCACTGTTTCGGCCGGGATGATTTCCACCGGCAGCGCGAACTGGCGCACCATGTCGCGCAGCACCAAGTACTGCTGGTAGTCCTTCTTGCCGAAGATCGCCGCGTGCGGCGTCACCATGTTGAACAGCTTCAGCACCACCGTGGCGACGCCGCGAAAATGGCCCGGGCGGAAGGCGCCGTCGAGGATGTGCTGCAGATCGGACGGCTCGACCGCGAAGGTCTGCGGCTCGGGGTAGATTTCCTTTTCGTCGGGCGCAAACACCACGTCGACACCGGCGCTCCTGAGTTTGTCGCAGTCGCTCTGAAAGGTGCGCGGATAGCGCTCGAAATCCTCCTTCGGGCCGAACTGCAGGCGGTTGACGAAAATGCTCACCACCGTACACGCGGCCTTGGGTTTGGCGATGCGCATCAGGTTGATATGCCCTTCGTGCAGGTTGCCCATGGTGGGCACGAAGACGTTGTTGGGTTCGCGCTGCAGCCGCTCGCGCAATGCCGTGACGGATCTGACTATGTCCATGTTATTCGCCCAAATTGAAAAACTCGCGCTGTCCGCGCATGCCTGCGATGCGCTCGAGCAGCAAGCCGAAATCGGCGGGCCGGTCGACGAAATTGAGGCGCTCGGAGTTGACGATCAGCACCGGCGTGCCGCTATGGTGGTAGAAAAAACGGTTGTAGCTGTCCGCGACCAGGGCGAGGTAGGCCTCCGTGATGGGCCGCTCGAACTCCGCGCCGCGGCGCCTGACACGCTCCACCAGCGTTTCCGCCTGCGCCTGCAGGTAGATCACCAGATCCGGCCGCGGCGCCTGCGGCGAGAGGGCGGCGTAGATCTGCTGGTACAGGAGCAACTCGTCGTTGCCGAGCGTGAGGCGCGCGAACAGCGGATCCTTGTCGAGCAGGAAATCGGTCACGGTCACCTGGCTGAACATGTCGATCTGGGTGAGTTCGCGCAACTGGTTGAGGCGCTGGAACAGGAAGAACAACTGCGTCGGCAGCGCGTAGCGCTCCATGTCCTGGTAGAAGCGCGCGATAAAGGGATTCTGCTCCGGCTGCTCCAGCAGCAACCCGGCGTTGAGATGCTCGGCTAGGCGCCGGGCGAGGCTGGTCTTGCCCACGCCTATCGGGCCTTCGACGACGATGTGGCGGTACTTATCCAGACCGGTTGCAGCGCGATTCATAGGCTGAGTTTAACCGCAGCGAAGGCAGCGGGCGCAGGGATTCTGTGTCATTGCGCGGCAAGCCGGACGATGGCTTGATCGGCGCAGCGGGCCAGGCAGTCCGTGGCGGCGCCGACGCCCGGGATGACGCAGGCGGGGGCGATTTCGACCAGCGGCGCGAGCACGAAGGCGCGCTGGTGCATGCGCGGATGCGGTACGCAGAGCCCGGTCTCGGCGATGCATTGTGCGTCGTAGAGCAGCAAATCCAGGTCCAGCGTGCGCGGCGCGTTGCGGAAAGAACGCTCGCGCCCGAAGCGTTGTTCGAGGCCAAGCAGGGCGGCGAGCAAGGCCTGCGGCGCGAGCGTGGTGGACAATTGCGCCACGGCGTTGATGAAATCGGGCTGGTCGGTGCCGCCAACGGGAGCGCTGCGGTAGAGCGATGATGCGGCGACGAGCCGCACCTGGAGCAATTCGGCCAGCGCAGCGATTGCCTGGCGCACCTTTGTCTCGGGGCCTCCGAGATTGCTGCCAAGGGCGACGAATGCGGTGGGCATCGAATTCAATCATCAGTCGGCTGACGCGGCAGCCGCAGGAAAAAAAGCGGATCGTCCAAGGAAATTCTCCACGGCCTCCGCACCCGGTCAATTTTCCGGGGCATCCTGAATCGGCGCGCCTTCGGGTTTGCTCTTGCGCCGGCGGCGCGTTCGCTTTTTCGGCGCGACGTCCGCGATCAGCATGGCGTTGCGCTCTTCCACTTCCGCGTCCTGAAAGCGGGTCCACCAGTTGGCCAACTCCGTTGGCACTTCGCCGCTTTCGGCGCGCAGCAGCATGAAATCGTAGCCGGCGCGAAAGCGCGGGTGGTTGAGGAGCACCAGGGCACGCTTGCCCGAGCGTTGCTCCAGGCGCGGCTGCAGCGCCCAGATTTCCTTCATCGTCGTGGTGAGGCGCCGTGGAATCGACAGCTTGTCGGTCTGTGCATCCAGCACCTGGTCCATGGCGAGATACAGCGCCGGGATGCTGCGCATGTCCTTGCCCTCGTTGATTTTCCATGCCGCGAGCACCTCGTGCCACAGCAACGCGGCGAACAGGAACGCGGGCGAAACCGACTTTCCCGAGCGAATGCGCGTATCGGTCTGATCCAGAGCGAGGCGCAAAAAGCGCTCCCCCAGCGGCTGCTCCACGATTACGTCCAATAGCGGCAGCAAGCCGCGGTGCAGACCTTCCTTGCGCAATTGCGCCAGGCAGGCTGCGGAATGGCCCGAGAGCAGCAGCTTCAGCATCTCCTCGAACAGCCGCGCGGCGGGGACGTTCTCGAGCAGGCCGGCCAGTTGGCGGATCGGCGCCCGCGTCTTCGGGTCTATGCTAAAGCCGAGCTTGGCAGCGAAGCGTACCGCGCGCAGCATGCGCACCGGGTCCTCGCGAAAGCGCAGGCTGGGATCGCCGATGATGCGCATCGTCTTCTTGCGCACATCGGCGTAGCCGCCGTGGTAGTCGAGCACGGTTTCGTCGTGCGGATCGTAATATAGGGCGTTGGCGGTGAAATCGCGCCGCGCGGCGTCCTGCACCCGCGTGCCGTAGACGTTGTCGCGCAGAAGCCGGCCGTGCTCGTCGGCTTCCCCGCCTTCGCCGGCGCGGAAGGTGGACACTTCCACCGTCTCCTGGCCGAACAGCACGTGCACCAGCTTGAAGCGCCGGCCGATGAGGTGCGAGCGCCGAAACAGGCGGTGCACCGCCTCCGGATGTGCGTCGGTGGCGACGTCATAGTCCTTGGGAACGACGCCGAGCAGCAGGTCGCGCACCGCGCCGCCGACGATGTATGCGGCGTGATCATGCGCGCGCAGGATCTCGCACACCTTGAGCGCGCCGTGGCTGATGGAACTGCGGGCGATGCCGTGCTTATCGCGCGTGTAGATCCTCGGCTCGGGTTCGGCGCCCATGTTGAACATGCGGCGGATGAATTTTTTGATCAAAGTGCGAAGTCGGACGGGCTAGAGCGGGGCCTGCGGGCGGGTTCGGGCTTGCATGGATAAAGGTCTGGACATCGCCCCGGGCTAAGCGGATCGGGCGCGTGGCCACTGTGGGCGGGATGATACCTCAAATTCGGTATTCGGCAGTAGCGTGCCGCCGAGCGCCTGCATTGGGCTAGTGCAGCGCGATGATCTCCCAGCCGCGCGTCAGCGCCGCCTGCTCGAGCGTGTGATCGGGGCGGACCGCAACCGGGTGCGTGACCCGCTCCAGCAGCGGCAGATCGTTGTGGGAATCGCTGTAAAACCAGGTTTCCGCAAAATCGCCCCAGCGCCTGCCCTGCGCCGCCAACCATTGCTCCACGCGGGCGACCTTGCCCTCGCGAAAGCACGGCGCGCCGCGTACCTTCCCGGTAAATCTGCCGTCTATCTGCTCCGGCTCGGTGGCGACCAGATGCGCCACGCCGAACTCGCGCGCGATCGGCGCGGTGACGAAGGAATTGGTGGCGGTGACGATGGCGCACAACTGCGCGTCGCGCACACTGCGGCTGACCAGCCGGCGCGCGGCGGCCGAGATTTTCGGCAGGATCTTCTGCTTCATGAACTCCCGGTGCCAGGTATCGAGCTGTGCGCGCGGGTATTGCGCCAGCGGCGCCAGCTGGAAGTCGAGAAAGGCGTAGATGTCGAGGCGGCCGGCCTTGTACTGGTCGAAAAAATCCTGATTGCGCTGCTCGTAGCTTGCGCGCTCGAGCACGCCTTGCTCGATCAGGAATTGCGCCCATTCGTAGTCGCTGTCGCCGTCGAGCAGGGTATTGTCGAGATCGAATAAAACCAGTTTCAATGCAATTCCTCGGGCGTCGTTCAACTGTGCAGCGGTCGGGCGGATCGGTCTTTCATCGATTCCAGCGCATCGCGCACCAGCGGCAGGGTGAGCGGGCGCTTGTGTTCGAGCGAGTAGCGGTCGAGCGCATCGAGAATGCCGATCAGGCTTGCCATGTCGCGCCGCGCATGCCGCAACAGGTAGGCGACCACGTCCTCGGGCAGTTCGAGCGCGCGTGCGCGCGCATGCTCGCGCAGCGCCGCCGCTTTTTCCGCATCCGACAGGGGATGCAGCTGGAATGCGAGGCCCCAGGCGAGCCGGCTGCGCAGATCGGCGCGCAGCGCGAGCTGTGCCGGCGCGGCGTCGCCGCTCGCGACCAGGGTGCCGCCAGCGGCGCGCATGCGGTTGTACAGGTCGAACAGCCGGATCTGATCGTCCGCGCTCAGGCCTTGCACGTCGTCCACGGCGATCAGCCCGCCGTCGGCTGCGCCGATGTCCGCCGCGTCGCCGAGATACAGCGCCTGGCGTGCGCGCGCCGCCTGCGCCAGGCCGCGCAGCAGGTGCGTGCGGCCGCTGCCCGGCTCGCCCCACAGGTAGACGAAGCGCTCGGCAGCCGTGCCGTCGGCCATATCGCGCAGCGCCTGCAGCGCGGCGCCGTTGCGCCCCGCTACGAAGTTGTCCAGCGTCGGCGCAGGCGGGGGCGTCAGTTGCAGTAGCAGTTGCCGCATCATTCTTTGTATAGTCTGCTGTCTAGGTACCGGCTGCCCAGATGACGCAGGCCCACCAGCAGCGCGGCGCTCGCGGGCAAGGCCAGCAGCACGCCGAAGAAGCCGAAGATCTGGCCGAAGGCGAGCAGTGCGAAAATTACCGCCACCGGATGCAGCCCGATGCGCCGGCCCACCAGAAACGGCGTCACCAGCGTGCCTTCCAGCGTCTGGCCGATGGCGAATACGATCCATACCGGGATGACTGCGCTCACGCTGGGAAACTGCATCAGCGCCGCCAGGGTCGCGAGCAACAAGCCGCTGAGCATGCCGACATAGGGCACGAACACCAGCATCCCGGTGATGATGCCTATGGGCAGGGCGAATTCCAGCCCGGCCAGCCACAGGCCGAGGACGTAAAACATGCTCATCAGCGCCATGACTGCGATTTGACCGCGCAGGAATTCGGCCAGCACGGCGTCGATCTCCCTGGCGATGCCGGTCAGTGTCCCGTGCCAGCGCCGCGGCAGCAGGACATTGATCCGCGTCAGCAGCCCATTCCAGTCGCGCAGCAGGTAGAACAGCACTACCGGCACCAGCAGCAGATCGACGACAAAGCCGAGTACGGCGAGGCCGCCGATTCTTATCGAGGCGAGCAGCTTCATCCCCAGGCCATCTGCGCCTTGCAGGTTTTCGTGCAGCAGATTCTTCAATGTCTGCAGGTCGAACTGCGGCTCCACGTCGAACTTCGCTTTGATCCAGGGCAACACGTGCTTGTTGATCTGGTCGAGGAAATCCGGCAGCCGTTCGGACAGCAGGCGCATTTCCTTGATGAACAGCGGCAGCAGGATCAGCAACAACAGCAGCAACACCGCGGTGAGAAGCAGCATCATCAGCACCGCACCCAGCGTGCGCGGCATCCGGTGGCGTGCCAGCCAGCTGACCGCGGGATTGGCGATATAGGCGAGGATGGCCGCGAACAGGAACGGGGCCAGGATCGGGCTCAGGAGATACAGCAGCGCGATGACCGCCGCGGCGGGGAGCAGCCACCACAGATTGTTCGGTTCGAGCGGGATTTTGGGCGTCATTTCAAGTAGACTTCGCACTGCGAAGCCCGAAACTGTAGCCGTATCCCGCGAAACATACAAATCTTGAGTACTTCCCCCGAAGAATCCCTGTCTTACCGCGGCGCGGGCGTGGACATAGACGCCGGCGACGCCCTGGTCGAGGCGATCAAGCCGTACGCGAAGCGCACCCTGCGGCCCGAGGTGCTGACGGGCATCGGCGGCTTCGGCGCGCTGGTCGAAATCTCGAAGAAATACCGCGAGCCGGTGCTGGTGGCCGGTACCGACGGCGTCGGCACCAAGCTCAAGCTCGCGTTCCAGCTGAAGCGCCACGATACCGTGGGGATCGATCTGGTCGCGATGAGCGTCAACGACGTGCTGGTGCAGGGCGCCGAGCCCTTGTTCTTCCTCGACTATTTCGCCTGCGGCAAACTGGAGCTTGCCAGCGCCACCGACGTGATCAAGGGCGTCGCGCGCGGCTGCGAGCTCGCCGGCTGCGCGCTCATCGGCGGCGAGACGGCGGAAATGCCCGGCATGTACCCGGCCGGCGAGTACGACCTCGCCGGCTTCGCCGTCGGCGTGGTGGAGAAAAGCGCGATCATAAACGGCAGGGACATCGTCGCCGGCGACGCGGTGCTGGGCTTGGCGTCCAGCGGCGCGCATTCCAACGGCTATTCGCTGATCCGCGCCATCATCGAACGCGCGCAACCCGATCTGCAGGCGGATTTCCACGGCCGGCCGCTCGCCGACGCGCTGCTCGAGCCCACGCGGATTTACGTCAAGCCGCTGCTCGAGTTGATGCGCAAAATCAAGGTCAAGGGTTTGGCGCACATCACCGGAGGGGGTTTGGTCGAGAACATTCCGCGTGCGCTGCCCGAGGGCGTGACCGCCGTGCTGGAGAAATCATCCTGGCCCATGCCGCCGCTGTTCAATTGGCTGCAACAGCATGGCGGCGTCGCCGAGGCCGAAATGCACCGCGTGTTCAATTGCGGCATAGGCATGACGCTGATCGTGGCCGACGCGGATGCCGCGACGGCGCAGCGCATGCTCAGCGATGCCGGCGAGAGCGTCTATCGCATCGGCCGCATCGAGGCGCAGGCGACGGGGCAGGCGAGGACCGTCGTAGTCTGAGCAGCGCCGCTCGGACAGGCCCTAGCTGCTGCGCCGGGCCAGGTAGATGCCGGCGAGCACCACTAGTCCCCCGAGCATCTGAGCCGGCCCCATGGCTTCGCCCAGCAACGCCCAGGCATAAAGGGCGGCCAGCACGGGCTGCAGCAACAGGCTTACCGAGGAAAATGACGCCGGCAGGCGGGCAAAGCCGTAGGCGATCAGGCTCTGGCCGGCGATATGCGGGATGAGCGCAAGGCCGACCAGGACCAGCCAGCCGCTAGCCGACTGCGGCAGGAACACATCGGCGGTGGCGAGCGCGTAGGGAAGCAGGGCGACGGCGGCGACGCTGGTGCCGACGGCCATGATGACTGCGGTTGTGGCGCGCTCGCTCGCGGATTTGATCGCCAGCATGTAGCCGGCATAGAACACTGCGGTCAATACCCCGAGGCCATCGCCAAGCAGTGCGCGCCCGCCGCGCGCGAAATGCGGACCGATCAGCAGCACTGCGCCGCCCAAGGTGATTGCCAGCGCGATCAGGAACCGGCGCGACACGTGCAGGCGGTAGAGCAGCCAAGCGCCCAGCGTCACGAATATCGGCGCCAAATTCGCTTCCAGGGTCGAGTTGGCCACCGAGGTATAGGTGATGGCGACATGCCAGGCGCCGAGGTCGCCGGCAAAGCACAGCCCGGCGATGACCAGCGGTTTCCACGGCAAGTGCGCAGCGCCGGTGCGGCGCGGCGTCAGCCTCATCCATAGCATCAGCGGGCCGGCGGCCAGCGCCACGCGCCAGAACGCGCTGGCACTGGCCGCGGTGTCCGACAAGCGCACGAAAATCGGCGCAAATGCGATGGCCGCGGCGCCTAGGAGCAGGGCCGCGAAGGCGACGGTCTTGCGCGAGGAGTCGCCGGCCGCGTCGGCGTCGAGGCTCATGCCGGGCGCGGCGGTTCGGCGCAGGCCGGCGCGAGGCCGGTCTCGCGCAGCGATGCGTCCAGGGCCACGCGCTGGTCGAACACGAAGCACGCGCCGTCGAAATGCGCGCCGCCGCAGTGCTCGAAGTAGTCGAGGATGCCGCCGTCGAGCTGGTAGACCTCGCGAAAACCCTGGCTGATCAGCCAGGGCGCGGCCTTTTCGCAGCGTATGCCGCCGGTGCAGTAGGTGACAATGGGCCGCTCCTTCAGGTCCTCGGCAAGCGCCGAGCTTGCGCGCGGAAAGTCGCTGAAGGACCTTAGCCCCAGCGAGAGCGCGTTCTCGAACGAGCCCAGCTCAATCTCGAACTGGTTGCGCGTGTCCAGCAGCGTAATCTCGCGCCGCTGATCCAACCAGCGCTTGAGTTCCTGCGGCGCAAGCCGCGGCGCCGGCGCTGCGCCGGGATGGATTTCCGGGCGCCGCATGGAGACAATTTCTCGCTTGAGTTTCACCAGCAGGCGCGCGAAAGGCTGTTCGGCCGACCAGCTGCGCTTGACTTGGAGTGCGGCGAAACGCGCGTCCGCGCGCAGCGTTTCCACAAAAGCCTCGATGTTCGCAGCTGCGCCCGCAAGGAACAGGTTGATGCCTTCAGCGGCGATCAGGACGGTGCCCTTCAGTTTCAGCGCTTCACAGCGTGCCTTGAACGTCACCCGCAGCTGCGCCAGGTCGTCGATGGCGACGAAGCGGTAGGCGGCGATATTGAGGATATCCATGGCAGGTCTCGCGCCGCAGGGCGCAGCGGGGCCGCAATTATAGCAACGCGAACCGGACGGGGCAGCAGGCCCGATTTGTCGCGGGCGCCGGGCGGCGCGATGCGCGGGTGGTAAAATTTCGGCGACTCCCGTCTGCGCACCTTATGACTCCTGCTCCCGCCTTCGTCCACCTACGCCTGCACAGCGAATTTACCGTCACCGACGGCATCGTGCGCATAGACGATGCGGTGGCGCGCGCCGCGGCGGACGGGATGCCGGCGCTCGCGATCACCGACCTGGCCAACCTGTTCGGCATGGTGAAGTTCTACAAGGCTGCGCGCGCGGCCGGCGTGAAGCCCGTCATCGGCTGCGACGTCTGGATCGGCAACGAAGCCGAGCGCGACAAGCCGTCGCGCCTGCTGTTGCTGTGCCGCAACCACAGGGGATTCCTGCAGCTGTCCGAACTGCTCACGCGCGCCTGGCTGGAAAACCAGGCGCGCGGCCGCGCCGAGATCAGGAAGGAATGGCTCGTCGCCGAAGCGGTCGACGGCCTGCTTGCGCTCTCCGGCGCCCAGGCCGGCGATATAGGCGCCGCGCTGATGCAGGACAATGCTGCGCAGGCGGAGCGCCTGGCGCGCGAATGGGCGCAGCTGTTTCCGCAGCGCTTTTATATCGAGCTGCAGCGCGCGGGCGCCGCGTCGACCGAAGCCTACATCCAGCGTGCGCTGGCGCTCGCCGGGGGGCTGCACTTGCCGGTGGTCGCGACCCACCCGGTGCAGTTCCTCAAGCCCGAGGAATTTCTCGCCCACGAAGCGCGCGTGTGCATCGCCGAGGGCTATGTGCTCGCCGACCAGCGGCGGCCGCGCGTATTCACTCCGCAGAGCTATTTCAAGAGCCAGGCGGAGATGGCGGAATTGTTCGCCGATATTCCCGAGGCGCTCGCCAACAGCGTCGAGATCGCGCGGCGCTGCAACCTCATGCTGGAATTGGGCAAGAGCAAGCTGCCGCCGTTTCCGACGCCGGCCGGCATCAGCCTGGACGACTATCTGGCGCAGCAGGCCGCACAGGGCCTTGCACTGCGCCTGGAGAAGCTGTTTCCCGAGGAGCAAGAGCGCGCCCGGCGCGAGCCCGAGTACCGCGCGCGCCTGGAATTCGAAATCAAGACCATCACCCAGATGGGGTTCTCCGGCTATTTTCTGATCGTCGCCGACTTCATCAACTGGGCCAAGGCGAACGCCGTGCCGGTCGGACCGGGGCGCGGCTCCGGTGCGGGCTCGCTGGTCGCCTATTCGCTCGGCATCACCGACCTCGACCCGCTGCGCTACGACCTGCTGTTCGAGCGCTTCCTCAATCCGGAGCGGGTATCCATGCCCGACTTCGACATCGACTTCTGCCAGGACGGCCGCGACCGGGTCATCGAGTACGTGAAGAAGAAGTACGGCGCCCAGTCGGTGTCGCAAATCGCGACCTTCGGCACCATGGCGGCGAAGGCGGTGGTCCGCGACGTCGGGCGGGTGATGGAATGGAACTACGGCCGCACCGACGAGTTGGCCAAGATGATCCCTTTCGCGCCGGGCAAGCTGATCACCCTGGAGATGGCGCGCGCGATGGAACCGCGGCTGGCCGAGCGCGAACAAAGCGACGAGGAAACGCGCGAGTTGCTCGCGCTCGCCGGCCAGCTCGAAGGCCTGACGCGCAATGTCGGCATGCACGCGGGCGGTGTGCTGATCGCGCCGGGCAAGCTCACCGACTTTTGCCCGCTGTACACGGCGCAGGGGGCCGAAAGCGTGGTGTCGCAGTTCGACATGAAGGATGTCGAGGCAGTCGGTCTGGTGAAATTCGACTTTCTCGGCCTGACCACGCTCACCATCCTCGACTGGGCGATGCGCTACATCCGCGCCCGCCGATATGGGGAACCACACCCGGATTTTTCGCTGGAGACGATCCCGCTGGACGATCCCGGAATTTACAAGATCTTCGCCAGCGCGAACACCACCGCCGTGTTCCAGTTCGAATCGCGCGGCATGCGCGACCTGCTGAAGCAGGCGCGGCCCGACCGCTTCGAAGACATCATCGCACTGGTCGCGCTGTACCGACCGGGTCCGATGGACCTGATCCCCGAATTCATCGAACGCAAGCACGGCCGGCAGCGCGTCGAATACTCCGACGCGCGCCTGCAGCCCATCCTCGGCCCGACCTACGGCATCATGGTCTACCAGGAACAGGTGATGCAGATCGCGCAGGTGATCGGCGGCTACAGCCTGGGCAGCGCCGATCTGCTGCGCCGCGCGATGGGCAAGAAGAACGCCGAGGAGATGGCGCAACAGCGCAGTATTTTCGTTGCCGGCGCCGGCAAGAACGGCGTGGACCAGAAGAAAGCGAGCGAATTGTTCGACCTGATGGAGAAATTCGCCGGCTACGGCTTCAACAAATCGCACGCCGCGGCGTATGCGCTGGTCGCCTGCCAGACTGCCTATCTGAAAGCGCATTTTCCCGCCGAATTCATGGCGGCCAACATGTCCGCGGTGATGGACGATACCGACAAGGTGCACGCGATCTACGTCGATGCCCTCGCAAACGGCCTCGCGGTGCTGCCGCCCGACGTCAACAGCGGCGCATACCGCTTCGTGCCGGTGGACGAGCGCAGCATCCGCTACGGTCTGGGCGCGATAAAGGGCACGGGCGAGTCCGCGATCGGCGCCATCGTGCGCGCGCGTGAGGAGAGCGGTCCGTTTCGCGACCTGTTCGATTTTTGCGAGCGCATCGACAAGCGCGTGGTCAACCGCCGCGTGGTCGAGGCGCTGGTGCGCGCCGGCGCATTCGATTGCATCGATCCCGACCGTGCCCGCCTGCTCGCATCGGTCGGCATCGCGCTCGAAGCCGCCGAGCAGCGCGAGCGCAACGCGCTGCAGGTCAATCTGTTCGGTGATGCCGACAGCGCCGGCGCCGAGCGCCCGGCGCTGATCGGCGCCGAGCGCTGGGACGAGGGACGCTTGCTGAAGGAGGAAAAGGCGAGTCTGGGCTTTTATCTCTCCGGCCATCCCTACAGCGCATACCGGGCGGAGGTGCAGCATTTCGTGCGCGGGACGCTGAAGAGCCTGCAGCCCGGCACAAACGGCGACTATCAGCAAAAAAGCCAGCTCATTGCCGGCGTGGTCGAATCGGTGCGCGTCCAGAGGACGCAGAGCGGGCGCATGGTTATTCTGAATCTGAGCGACGGCAGCGCCGTGCAGGAAGTCACCATCTACAGCGAGCTATACGACCAGTACCGCGAACTGTGCAAGGAGGACAACCTGCTGGTGATCGAGGCCAAGGTGAGGACCGTGCGGCGCGCCGCCGCCGCGGAAGACGGGGACGTCAGTTTCACGCGCATCATCGCCGACAGGATTTACGATCTGGCGGCCGCGCGCAGCCAGTTCGCCCGGGCCATACGCCTGTCGATCAACGGCGAGGCCAGCAGCGATGGCGCTGCCGCGGTCGCCCGCCTCAGGGAATTGCTTTCCCCTTACCGCAAAGGCAGCTGTCTGGTGAGCGTCTGCTACGACAACGGCAGGGCAAACTGCGAAATGCGCCTGGGCGAGGACTGGCGCGTGCGTCCCGACGACGCACTGATGCAGTCGCTGCGCGAATGGTTGCGCCCGGAAAACGTGCTGGTCATCTACCCCTGAGGGCGCGCATGCGCCTATAGCCCGTTGCCAGATGAATTTGGCAACGGCAAATATAGGGGAGCATGAGGGGAGTCGCCGCGAAAGGGAGTCCTTGGGGGAAATCCCCTCATATCGAAATGAGCGCCTATTCGGTCGGCCGCAGTTCGAAGCCGGCAAATTCGCCATCGGCTGCGCTGACCTCGATGCGCTCCACCTGCGCCGCGGGCGGACCCAGCCGCGCCCAGGCGGTCAGCACCTGCAGCGCTTCGGGCGTGCCTGCGATCATGGCCTCGACGCTGCCGCCGCGGCGGTTGCGCACCCAGCCGCTGATGCCCAGACGCTGCGCCTCCTCGCTGAAGCGGTAGCGAAAGCCGACGCCCTGCACTTGGCCAAAAATGTGGAGATGCCTGACCATACACATCCGAACCGGATCACGTGCAGCACAATATAGCGCAAACAAGTGCCCGGTGCGCGCTGCGTAGGCAACCAAAATGCCCCGGCCGCAGCGGCGTGAGCCGGTGCGGCCGGGGATCAGGCGAGGGCGCGCGGTGGCGCCGCGTTATTTCGATTGGCTGATGATGTATTGGATCGCGGCCTTGACGTCCGCTTCGTTGGCGGCTCCGCCCCTGGGCGGCATCGGCGGCTTGCCCTTCATGACGACAGCCGTCAGCGTGTCCACGCCCTGCGCGATCAACGGCGCCCAGGCGGCCTTGTCGCCGATTTTCGGCTTCATCACTGTATGGCAACCCCTGCACGTCTTGTTGAATACCGCCTTGCCGTCGGCAGCCATAACTTGCCCGCTGGCCATGAGTCCCGCAAACGCGATGGTTCCAAGCAACAATAGTGTCCGTTTCATGTCTCGCTCCTTTCCGGTTGATGATGAATTCTGGTTCGGTCGAACAGACCTCTGGTCGGGACTGCGTTCGCCGGCGCAGGCTGGCTTTGAATCGGCAAATCGATTGTACCTCAGCCATGCGTGTGCGCGGCGCCGTCCGCCCAGGGGGGAAACAGCCGGGTCAGGCCGAACAACACGGCGATCGGCGCCAGAATCAATACGATTGCCATGAGCGCGCCTTCCTTGCCGAAGAACGGCAGCTGATAGCTCAGCAGCCCTTTGCCGGTCTTGGAGAGTTCCTGCCCGCCGATCACCACGTTCCAGCGCATCATGAATACGGAGAACAGCACCAGCGACGCGCACACCGTCACGCCCACCACCAAGGCCTTGCCGCTGCTGCCGCGCCAGATCATGTACGACAGCCACAGCAGCGGCGTAACAGCGCCGATGCCGATCTGCAGGACGAAATACGGAATCAGCAGCGGACCGGTCACGAACTGAATGATCATGTCCACGCCTTCAACGCCCTTGTAGATCATGCTGGCGAATTCCAGGCCTTCGAGCACCAGCGCGACCATGATGAAGCCCCAGATGGTGTATGCGAGCCCTTTCACGCATGCCACATCGATGGGCACCTTGCGCAGCTTGCATGATGCGACGTAGAGCACTACCAGCAATGAGACGCCCGAGATGATCGCGGAGAACAGGAAAATGACCGCCATCAGGTCGGACGACCACCATTCGCGCGCTTTGACCGAGCCGTACATGAATCCGACATAGCCGTGCAGACCGTGGGCAGCAGGGATGCCGATGACGGCGAGCGCGAAAATCCACTTTTTGTCGAAGCGCATCGCGTACTCCGACACGTCATCCGAGCCCAGGGTCAGCAGGCGGTAGAACCGCCCGAGCAGATCGGACCGTTGCTGCGCCTGGGCGACGATGAACGGGCGGTTGGCGAACCAGGTTTCTATGATCAACAGGACCACGTAAAAGCTCGCGAAAAAGCCGAACATGGCCATGGCTGAGGTCAGATGCGGCGTGAGTACGGCGTTGAATGCGCGTTCCGGATGCCCGAGGTGCAGCAGCAGCGGCATGGGCACGAAGATCATGAAGCTGAGCGAGGTCAGCAGGGCGAGGTGCGCCACCGGCTTCAGCCGCTCGAAGCCGAACACCTGATACAGGCTGGAAACCGTAAATGCGCCGGCCACCAGCCCGGTGATGTAGGGATAGACGGCAATCAGGATGGACCATTCGAACACCGTTTCGTTCGGATAGACCCAACCGGTGTAGGGGGCCAGATTAAGTATCGGTTCCATTAGTTCACCTCTTTGTCGATGCCGACATAAAAAACGTTCGGCGCATTGCCCATCTCCGCCTTGAGCACCTGCACGCGGTTGTTGCGTATGAACAGGCTGATCGGGCTGTCTGGATCCTTCTGATCGCCGAAAATTCGCGCACCGACCGGACATACCTCCACGCACGCCGGCCGCAGTCCCTTGGTGATGCGGTGGTAACACCAGGTGCATTTGTCAGCCACATGTGTTTCTTCGTTGAAGAAGCGCGCGCCGTAGGGACAGGCCTGCACGCAATAGCGGCAGCCGATGCAATAGGTCGGGTCGACCAGCACCACGCCGTCCTTGGTGCGGAAGGTCGCGCCCGTGGGGCAAACCTGCACGCAGGACGGGTGCGTGCAGTGATTGCACAGCTTGGGCACGAAAAACGCTTTGTACACCTTCGCATTCTTGTAGCGGTTGGCGAAGCGGAACGTCCTTTCCGAACCGGAGGCCGCGATGTTCACCGGGTCCTGTTGGCTGTCGATGTGCACTTGGTCGTCGCCATCGAGGTGGACATAGCGTTCCACCCAGGTGCGGAACTGGTGCGCGTTGGCGGGGACGTCGTTTTCGCGCTTGCACGCCTCGACGCAGCGCAGGCAGCCGATGCACTTGGTCGCATCGACGCCGAAACCCCATTCGTGCTTGGTCCAGTCGTAATCCTTGGTGGGGAACGAGGCGCCGTCGGCTGCGGCTTCGGTTTTCGCCGAGACATTCGGCATGACGCCCAGGGCGGCGGCCCCTACCGCCGCGCCGGCGCAGGTTGCAGCGCCACCGAGCTTGGCGAGGAATGCGCGCCGCGCGGCCAGCGCGGGTTTGGAGTCTTTGGTCATGGTTTTGCCCTTCTTTCCTTGGTGGACTGACAGCTCTGCGCGGCAAAGTAGGCGGCGAGGTCTGCGATGTCGGTGTCGCCCAAGCCTCGGGCGATGCCGGCCATCGTCGGGTCTTTGCGCAGTCCCGCCTTGAACGCCTTGAGCGTGTTGATCAAATAGCCCGGCTTCTGCCCTGCGAGCTTGGGCCAGGCAGTATTGCTCGGGATGCCGGTTTCGCCATGGCAGGCGAAGCAATTCTTGGCCAGGGCTTTGCCCGCGGCGGCATCGCCGCCGGTTTTGGAGGGCGTCGATTTGCAGTTCAGGCCGGCGAAATACACCGCCAGGTTCTGAACGTCGGCGTCGCTTAACGACTGCGCCATCGGCGTCATCGTCGGGTCCGTCTGGTCGCCGGATTTGTACGCCGCGAGTATGCGTGCCAGATACGCCGCATTTTGCCCGGCGAGATCGGGCCAGGTGTCGCTGGTGCTGATGCCGTCGGCGCCGTGACAGCTGGCGCAGGCCGCCGCTTTCTGCCTGCCTGCCGCGGCATCGCCGGCGACCTTCGCCTCGGCGACTACAATTTTGGGCGAATGCGGGTTATGACAGACGTTGCATTGCTGGTCGCCCGCGTGCTTCGAGACCTGGATTTGCGGCTGGGTGCGGGGTCTTGCCGGCATGGCCTCGTGGCACTGGGTGCAAAGTCTCACGGTGTCGCGCGGGATCGGCAGCTTGCCGTTTTTCGGATGACCCAGAGCCGCGCCGTGGCACACCTCGCAGATCACCGTCTTGTGGTTGCCGGCCGACCATTGCGCGTACTGCGCGCTGTGGCAGCCCTGGCAGGTGGCCGAAGTCTGGTAGACGGGAACCTTGGAGGCAATCAGGGGAACGGCGTTAGCGCGGTAATGGCCGAAGCGGTAGTACGAATCGACCGTGAGCAGGGGCGTGGCGATCGCCGCCACGACCAGAACGGCAACAAGGATGATGATCAATCGAACGATGTGTTTGGGCATGTTTGCCTTTCAGGTCACCTGCTGAGACCGTCTAAAAAGTGAGGAGATGGCGCGCGTTCAAGGAAAAATTTTTCTCGTTTCAATTCTTGATAGCTTCCGCCGAAGTAGCTGCTGTTCGGGAAAGCGTTGCGTGTGAGCTCTTCTGCGACGCCCCTGGCTTCGCGCGCGCTGTTGGCGAACACGACGATCCGCGTATTCGGGTCGAGATAGCGCAGGCGGTGGTCCTGCTTCGCTTTGCCCGCCTCGCCCGCAAGGATGCTCTGCGCGGTGGGTACGGTGCCGGCGATGTATTCGGC
>Ga0307377_10001381_pt1 | contig 30952 bp, 43 predicted proteins | sample TR3MG_FD_202535 | JGI IMG/M metagenome (GOLD analysis project Ga0307377, IMG submission 202535) | Soil microbial communities from Risofladan, Vaasa, Finland - TR-3 | ecosystem: Environmental > Terrestrial > Soil > Coastal area > Acid sulfate soil | place: Finland: Risofladan, Vaasa | collected... | reverse complement strand
ATCTAAGGAAAACGTAGATGTTGAAAAATTAAAAGAACTTAACCAATTAATGATTGCATCTATGACAGAAGGTGAAAATCCTTTCTATAAAATGATGAAAGAAGCCCAAGATAAAATCAAAGAAGAAGAAAAATTAAAACAAACACCCATACATGATAAAAAATTGAGCGAGGAAGTTAAAAAACAGAATGCTTTTTTGAAAAAAGAAAAAGAAAAACTTGCTAAAGAAAGACAAAAAATCAAGGAAGAAGAAAATAAATCCTTTGAAAACTTTAAAAGGGAGCAATCTAAAAGGTTACATGATCTTCAGAAAAAAACACTTAAAGACGTTGGGGAACTTAAAAACCAATTAGAAGAAGACAAAAAAACTAAAGAAAAATTAGAACAAGAAATTGAAACTGTTAGACAACAAACTTTAAAAAAAGAAATAAAAGAAAAAGAAGAAAAGGAACAAGCTAACAGGGAAAAAGCAGAAGCTAAAAATAAGTTTGACGAAAAGTTAAAAAAAGAAAAAGAAAAAAGAGAGCAAATTAAACGGGAACATGAAGAAAAACTGAATAAAGAGAAAGAAAAATTAGAGAAGTTGGAAAAAGAAAAAGAAGAAAAGTTATTAAAAGAGCAAGAAGTAGAATTAAAAAAACTGGAAGAAAAAAATAACCAGTTAAAAAAAGAACATGAAGAAAAATTGAAGAAAGAAAGAGAAGAAAAAGAACGACTGCAAAAAGAACACGAAGAAGTGTTAGAAAAACAGGAAAAATTAAAAAAAGAACATGATGAAAAGCTACTCCGGGAAAGAAAAGTACAAGAAGAAAAATTAAAAATTGAAGAAGCAGCCAAAAAAGAAGGTGAACAAAAAGTACAAACTGAAAAGTTAGAAAAGGAAAAGTTAGAACAAGAAAAAAACGACTTATTAAAAAAGCTTAATAAAAACATTTTAAATCGCCCAGAAGGGAAATTAAAATTTTCCGCTATTCTTTTTATCGCTGATCAGCCCACCATAAACGGCCATATCTATAATAAAGAAATTATTGGAAAGCTTCTAGAAAGACTTAATAAAAGACCATACCTCATAGTTCAAGAAATGGACGAGGTTGAAAGAAAAGCTAAAAAAATCCCCTTAGCTGTACCGTGGGATAAAAAAATAATGGCCAATGTTACTGGCGGTGAAATAAGAGAAAATTTTTTGATATTTCATGCACAGTGTCGGCCAAATAAAAACGGTAGAAAATTAGAAGGGGTAATTAAAAATATAGGATTGGAAAATTTAGAATTTTTCCCCGTTGGTTATGGTACAGCCAACGAAAATAAGGTAATAAATCAAAATTATACATTAAATTACATAGCATTTGAGCCTAAAATTTAACCCCCTTTATTTTATAAATAATTTATATTCGTATAAACTTTTGAAAAAATAACAGTTTTTTTTTATAGGAATATTATGATCAAATTAAACAAAAAATTTTCAAAATTTATTTTACCAGCAACTATACTTAGTGCGGGTGTAATATGTTTTTTCATGGCGTATCTTTTCTTTATGTTAACAGTATCAAAAATTGATACACTAAAAACTACCGTAGAAGCAAAACAGGATTCCACTACAGTGATTATCGAAAAAAGAATTGATAAATTGCAAGCTGGTATATCAAGAGATACCCAACGAAACTGGAAAATAACTGGGTTGGTAAAATATATGGGGAACATAAACAAAAAGCTTTCATATGAGAAACGGTACAATTACGCAACATTCATAACAAATGAAGCTGAAAAATACGACAATCTTGACGTTGCTTTAATTGCATCAGTGATGAGACAGGAAAGTTATTTTATCAATGAATCCAAAAGCATAAAAGATGCCTTTGGGTTGATGGGTATAATTGAAGAAACGGGTAGATGGATATGCAAGGAACAAGGCAATCTTTATTATGATGGAATTTTAAAAGTGCCTGAAGCAAATATAAAAATGGGGTGTTGGTTTTTAAGTTATTTAAAAGCAAAATATAAAAACGAAACCCTAGCCCTCGCTCATTATAATGGTGGCGGTTTACAGAAAAACAACTACCTTAATAATAAAAAATATAAGAATACCAAGGATTTCAAACATTATACGGTTGAAGCATTAGAAATTAAGGTAGAATTATTAGAAGATTCATTGAAAACTGATCCCAAGGTAGCTAAAAAACATAAATATTATAGCAAACTTTTGTCTGGTAAAACATTCAAGACGGAAACAAAAAAATATATTCCTGAAGTTTTAGACCGCAGGATAAAGATAAAACACTTTTTAACTGAAAAGGCTATAGTCGATTACGCTGTTAAGGCAGATACATCCAGTACATCATGATTGATGTCATTGGATGGTTAGGAGCGTTTCTTTTTGCTATCTGTGGGTTACCGCAGCTTATAAAATCATTACAGCATACAGCATCAACAAAAGGATTATCGCTAATCTTTTTGCTTATGTGGTTAGTTGGGGAAATTTTTACAATTATTTATGTGTGTTATAGGGCGTTCAAATGGCCTTTATTTCTAAATTATTTATTTAATATCGCAATAGTATCCGGTATTCTGATGATATATTTCTTTTATAAAGACAAACAAGACCAAGATTTATTAAAAGCATTTTATTATAAAGGCATGCTATTATGTAACCCAATATTGATGACAGAAAATTTTATGTTTATGATATTGGTATTTATATTAGTTAGTCAAGCCCCATAGCCAATTGTGCTAATCGTTCATCAGTTATAGCAAGATCATCACTTTTTATGTGGTTTAATATTAGGTTTATTATTTCATCTACGGTATACTTATCAGTGTTAAAAATTAATTCTGGCTTTTCCGGTGGTTCATAAGGGGAACCAATACCTGTCATTAATTCTCTATGCTTTTTATATAATCCCTTTACATCACGTTTCTCACAAATGTCCAAGGGAGTAGATAGATAAATTTCTATGAATTTCTTTTCTGGGAACAATTTTCTGGCTGCTTCCCTTTCTGCCCTTATTGGACTTATAAAGGTAACAATTGGTGAAAATCCTTGACCGTATAGAAATTTTGCCAATTCCCGCACACGCCTGACATTTTCATTTCTGTCAGGAACCGAAAATCCTAAATCCGAACACAATCCTTTTCTGAGATCGTCACCGTCCAATATTATTGAATTAAAAATTGAATTTTTGAGAGCTTTTGCTATTGTGGTTTTTCCCGATCCTGATAATCCTGTAAACCATAAAACGATGTTTTTAGTCATAAAAATCCTTGTTTTACAAAAAAACATATTTTTTTATGGACAGGGGAATTAAAAAAACTTATATTATTTATTTGAAACCTTTATTGGAGAAAAATATGTACTAGGTACTCAAAATTTTTAAGCCCCCCTAAATAGGGCAAGTCAATTGAAATTTAATTTAACTTGTTTTATTTATTAACTAAAGAAAGGGGTTTAAAATGACCTACAAAAATTTTCCAGAAAACTTACAAAAATTCAAAACTGAATTAAAATTATTTGCCGAATTCATCAAAGCTTACAAAAAGGATTGCAAAGGTGAGCGTGATGAAGATGGTAATCGAATCCAAATCACCAAAAATAGAGAAGCTTTTTCCTTGCTTAACAAAGGATGGAAACCACCATACGGTGACTATTCCTACCAATATAGGCATATGCATATTGCTTATAGCTTGTTACGTGGTAGAACAATGCGCCAAATCGAAAATAAAATTCGAGAAGGCAATGAACCAGATAAAGCTCTCATTGAAACTTATGTGTATCAATTTATGAAAATAAAAGATTTCTTCAAAAACCTAATGACATTTCGCAGGAATAAACCTGTGATTAAAATGTATGTACTGGTTAGAGAAGATATGGCACCCGAAGCACGTATGGTTCAAGGTGGCCACGCTGTGGCCCAATTCCTATTGGAACACGCTGGTGCGCTGCAAACGACCACTGACAATGGTAAAATAAGGGACACTTGGAACAATGGTTATATGATTTATCTTGGTGTAAAAGATGAACAAGAACTGAGCCATTGGGAAGCCAAACTTAAAGCAGCCGAAAAAGCTTTTGCCACATTTGTTGAACCAGATTGGGGTGATCCAACTAAAACTGCTTTAGCATGTGTGGATTTTGGTGAAATTTTCGCTGGTTTGGAACTTCTTAATTTGGAACCAAATGAAGAAGAATTTTCTGAAAAAATAGTCGCTGAAATAGCAGAATAAAAATGTAAGGGATGGTATCTCAATTGGTAGAGAAGATCTCTCTAAAAGATTCTGTTGGGGGTTCAAGTCCCCCTCATCCCTCATTTTAAATATCTATAAAATTTTCCTTCCAATAATAAAAGTGCTTTAAATCCACTTTTATTATATGCTTTAAATTTATCCATCATTTCCTGTTTATTATAATGATAATCAGATTTTATTTCTATTATTATGTTATTCATTAATATATCTGGGATAGCAATTCTCATTTTATTTTGTACGCTATCGAAATATCGTATTCTAATTCCTTCCGATATATATGATATTTTTTTATTATCCAAAAATTTATAGAAATTGAGTTCATAACTAGAACGATAATACTGTTTAGTTTTGTCCCACGCAATATGCCATCCATGTTTATATTTATAATTTTTACCACATCTAGGAATTGTAATCCCATATTTTTTAATATAATTTAATCTAGCTTCACATAAAGTTTTTCTTTTTATATTTAATTGCTTTAAAAATGCTGGCATATGGCCGTTAGGTAGAGGTATGTTTAAATGATTTTTAATTTCTATAGAAGAAAATCCTTTATCTTCATACAAAACTCTTATTCTCTCCCTTAATATTTCTAATTGTTGTATTGTGTCTGGAAATTTTCCCATTGATATATTGAACCATTTACACAATTTTTCAGTAAAACGGCTTTTACTAGATTTAATCCAAAAACTTTTATTTGGTTTTTCTTTATTACAGATTTCCCCTGTAATCTTACTGAATGTTAATTTTGCAGATTTCTTTTTATTCCAAGGTTCAACGTGTTTAATTTTTAATGTCTTGCTAACCTTTCTACTTGTTTCTTTTCTTTTTAATTTGGTACTAAATCCTCTAGCACATGTTGAATTACAAAACCTTCCGCTACCATATTCTCCCAAATGTTCATTTTCACAATATTCACATTTTTCATTTGAACTATCTTTACACATTTATATATAGTTTATAAAACCAGTTCAAATTTTGTAAAAAACCAGCATTTATATAAACTCTATTAATGCGCAGAGAAAATCCCTTTAACCGGAAACGTGTTAAAAAAGAAATAGATAACCTTATAGATGAAGTAAATAAGAGTTCAATAGCTAAAGAATTAAAAAATCAGAAGAATAATATTCCATTATACAAATGTATTTCACTAAATTCTAAAACCATTGTCAACTTAAGCAAGCTTCTCCAAGGTGTAAATGATAATGTTCATATACATACCTCAATATTTATAAAAATAGGAAAGGCGATGAAAAAAATGAGAAAATTTTTAATTTTCTCTATCGGGTTGAGTGTTATTAATTTTATCTTACTTATCTGGCTGCTTTTAAGATTTTCTTCTTAACATTTTACCAACGCTTCTACCCATTCCCGCAAGCCCACTTGCTATTCCAAGTGCGGGGGTTTCTGCGCCAGCAGCTTTTAATGCCTTGATAATTTTTGGATCTTTTCTTTTAATGCCTTCATCTATTTCCGGTTTGATTAATTTATTATAAGTAGCTCTAATGGATAAATCGTTATCATAAAATTCATCAAAATCCAGATGTTCAAAATCACGTAAACCTAAAGTTTTTTTAGTTCTTCTTCTTACGTATTTTTCCAATAAATCATACCATTCGGTTTCATCATAACCTTCAGACTTTTTTACCGTTTTAGGGTCTAGTGCTTCAAAGCATGCATTAAAGCCTTCTCTTATATTTTCTATGAGATTTTTATTATCATTATTTTTCAATGATTCAAGGAAATTAATGAAGCTTATTTTTTTCATTGGGATTAAAAGGGTGCCTGTCTGGTATCCACATTAAAATTACCCATATGAAAGTTTGAATAATAATTTATGGGAGTTTTCATGGCTTCTTCACCTGCGGGTATATGGTTTTCAGCCTTGTCAATTATTTTTTTAATTGGTTTAGCTGTTTGTTTTACAAATTTTCTAAACTTAGGGGGTTCTTCCCATTGTTCCATCGTTTCTTCAGCTATATCTCTCTGCGCACCCGGAAGAGCTGCGCCATAGTTAGATTGTTTGTTACTACTTCCCCTTGTAGTATCTCCAGCACCGCCAGCAGCACCAATTGAACTTGGTTCTTGTTTCATAATTCGTTTGTAACTACCCATTGGCTCTCCAACGGGGTTTACAAAGGGGAAGTAAGGGGCATTATTAGCAGACCACCCATTTATAGACTCACAAAAAATGGCCTTAAACCCCCTTAGAATGGCTTCTAAAAGGGGAGGATCAATATGTAAGTCATTGACGTACTTTAAAAATTTTTCATGCATCAATTATACGTCTTCTGCAACATCCTGTAATTCTTCTTTTTTCAATTTGGTAATTTCTTGAGCTGCCTGTACTTCATCGATTTTTTTCTTAACTTCATCTGCTTCCTCTGGATCATCAGGGATTTGCATTGCTTCGTCTTCGGGAATGTCTTCCGCTTCAAAGCAAACATTAAATCCTTTAAGGATAACATTTTCAACAAATGTTTCATTCTCAGGGGTTTTCAATGAATTAATAAAATTCAATAAAGATTCTGTTTGTGCTTTCATTTTCTTTTTTCCTTTTTTCTTAAGGGGTTTTCCTGTCTTATAGGATTGCTTTGTTGACGCTTGACAAACTGCATAGGGATTATATTTATCATCACCCTCAGCTTTCAGCTTATTTACACAACGTTCAACTCTAGTCCCTTTCGGCATAAAATCCCTATTTTTTTATGTTTAGTTATAGTTTATATCATATTAAGTAATTGATTTTTTTATTAAATAACTTATATTCTAATAATGTTAGAGCGAAAAGACTTATCACCGGAACAGGAAGAAGCGTTCCAGTACATTTTAGACTTTATCAAGTCAAATAAACGTCAAATGTTGTTAAATGGCTATGCTGGCACGGGTAAAACCGCCCTCATAGGTGTTTTATTAAATCACCTTGAAAACCAAACATTTTTGGATGTTATATGTACAGCCCCGACCAATGAAGCAGTAAGGGTGATTTCTAAGTTAACCGGAAAAGATTTTTATAAAACTATTTACTCATTAATGGGTTTGGTTCTTATCGAAGAAGATGACAACCCACCAATATTAAAATCTACTGGGATTTCTAGGCTAGAAAAATACAGCGTTATCATAATTGATGAAGCATCAATGATACAAGAAGAATTGTATGAATTGATACAGGAAGAATTACGGCTAAATTCCCATGTCAGAATTATTTATGTTGGTGACGAAGCACAATTACCACCTGTGAAGGATGAAGGAAGGGATTCTAAGGTTTTTGAAGTTGAAGATTCGTTCAAATTAACGGAAGTGCAACGAACTGCTAAGAAGAACCCTATCATTAAAGTGGTTACCGATATAAGAAACAATTTATCATCCCAAAAAGATGTATTTGAAAAAGAAACCATAACCAATGAAAAGGGGGATATGGGAATTATTTTTCATAGTGACAAAACAGAATTTTTAAATTTAATGTATGATGATTTCAAATCAGAAAATTATAAAAATGATTCGGCGTATGTCAGGGTATTAGCATATACAAATAGAACAATTGGTATCTTAAATAGTTTGATACGGAGAGAAATATTTTCGGGAGAAAATTTGCCGGAATTTGTTGAGGGGGATAACTTAATAGCAGATCTTCCTGTCATAGATACCGATGAGAATGCAATCATATACAATGTTGGTGAACGTTTAAGGGTATTAAACGCTACCATAAAAATAGACGAAGAACATGGTATAAAATACTGGAGATTAACTGTCGAAAATTATGAAGAAAAAAATTGGCGTAGGGTTCAACGAAAAATAAATGTGATACATAAAGATTATGTTAAAACATATAAGTATTCATTAACTAAATATGCTACGGAAGCAAAAACTAGATTAAGGGAAGCCATAAAAGGAAAAAAATATAGGGTATCAAAAAGGATGGCATGGAAACCTTATTTCGATTTTAAAAACCAATTTAATTGGGTAAAATATTCCTACGGTACGACAATACACAAGGCCCAAGGGAGCACTTTTAAAAATGCCTATGTTATAAATGCTGACTGCAATATATTACAGTGGAATGACATGGAAAGAAACAAATTAAAATATGTTGCTTTTACAAGAGCAAGTCATTTGCTGAGAGTGATATAATTATTCTTCTTCAAAATATTCCAATAAAGTAGACTTGGCATCTTTATATTCTTTTATTGCGACATTTTTCTTCTTTCTATTAATCAAAATAAATCCTAACGTTTTACTTAGATTAATAAAATCTCTTATATATGAAACGGGCAACCCCTCTCGTTTCTTTATCAACTCCGTAAATGAAGTCATTGTTGGCAGTTCATCATTTGGTTTAATTTTTCCATTTTGGAATAGCATGGACAACATTTTAGAATAATCCATGTAAAGTTCATATTGAGAATTATTTTTAATGTTGTTTTTAAATTCCTGATATACCTTTAATGAAAAAATACTATGAAACCATATACCAACCAAAATCAACAATTCAATAAAACTTGAAATTATTATAAATGCTATTTGGTTCTTGAATATTTGCTTAACTTGAAGGGTAGATGAGCTTGTAATCTCGGATTTAACTATTTCTTTATTTCGTTCTTGCTCTTTTCTAACCCTATCTATCTCTTTATCAGCCCTTCTAAGCTCTTCATTTGCTGCCGTAATCAAGGCATTATATTCTTTTAATCTGGAAGTATAGGTTGCGCTCTTGATTTTTTCATTGTATATATCTCTACTCTCACGTATGTTATCTCTTTCTTTTATTTTATATCCCAACTTATCCTTATATATCAAATCAATACTGTCCAACTTGGTAGTGATATCCGTTTTCATTTGAATTTCTACTTTCTCTCGCTTGTCAGCAAATATCTTAGCTCCACTAAGGGATAAATAAAAGGAACCGGATAACAATATCAAAGAAAATGCAAGCGTATAAATAACTTCAGTGGTTATTTTTTTATCTTGGATTACTGCAAAACTAAAATTCTTTAACACATAACGCTTTAATAACTCAAAAAGAGATAGAATAACCACTGAAGCAAGTCCAAAAACAACTGCTCTTCCGGTAAATTCACTTGTAGCTCTGTATAATAGTTTGTTTAAAAAGAAAAAAGCGAAGAAAATACTGGCTGCATTCCCCAACCAAGAACAAATGAATAATAATTTATCCAATAAACCATACCTTTTCTCGAATGATTTATTATCAAAAGTCTTCTCAAGCTCTAAAAATTTTTTGATCTCCATACTATAGTTTATAACCTAATGACGCTTTTATTACTAATTAATATATATTTTTAGTGTATCTAAGGTTATTTTAAATATGCGTTTTTTGCTCATTTACATCATATTACTTTTAGTGGCATGCGAACAAAAAAGCAATCATTATGAAATAATTCCCATAAATAGTTATCGTTTAAATTCAACTATTGAACATGATGTTATAACTTTTTATGAAAATGATAAAAAAGTGGAAAAAATTAAAACATGGAACCCCAGAAATAATAACTTTGATGGTATTGGTTATGTGATGGCCAAAACAGCAAAACATGATATCACCGTATCAGTTGAATTTAATATATATGGACATATCAGTTTAACAGTCATTGATAGCATTTTTGAAGAAGTAATACTTAAAACATCAGCCAATAAAAACAAATTCTTACCAAAAAAAATAACAATTGTAAAACATGATAAAATTGTAGATATATTTGACGATCCGGCAGCACTTGGTGGATTGGATCACACCGGAACCAACGTAATAATTTCTGAACTAGCGATGTCAAATTGTATTTTATTTACAAATACCGTGATTATAGCATACAATTTATACTTGTTCCGTATTAATGGTGGTAAAATACCAACAATTGATCCCACCATTTAAATACCATTTCCACATAAATTATTTATATTATCATCATGGCTATTAAAAGGTATAAATACCCAAAGATATTCCATTTCCCTTGGAGTCCGGGGTTACAAAATGATGACAGATTGCTGGAATCTACTGCCAACTTTATTGATGAAGAAGTTGTTGTGTCCGTGAAATTAGATGGTGAAAACACAACCATCTACCCAGATCATTGTCATGCTCGTTCAATAGATTCATCGTATCACCCATCCAGAACGTGGATCAGTAAATTATCTCAAGATATTGGATATTTATTGGAAGAGGACGAACGCATTTGTGGGGAAAATTTAGCAGCCAAGCATTCTATTTATTATAAAAACATGGAATCATTTTTTTATGTGTTTTCATACTGGAAAAAAGATGCCTGTCAAACATGGGATGAAACGGTAAAACGATGTAAAGAGTTAGGACTTTTAACAGTTCCGGTGATATACAGGGGTGTATATGATGAAGATATCATTAAAAGATTATGGAAACCAACTTATAATGATAATGATATGGAAGGCTATGTTGTAAGAATATCCAATTATCGTTTTCATATAAGTGATTTCCAAAGATGTGTTGCCAAGTATGTTCGTAAAGGACACGTACAAACAGGCCCGAATTGGATGTTAAAACCAGTGGAGTGGAATGATTGGAAAAGAAAATGACAGATACAATTATAGAAGTAATTGAATTAGAAGGGTGTGAAGTACTAACATGTCATTGCTGTTATAAATCAATTTTAAAATACCAACATTTTCTTTCAGTGGGTTCTATGGCATATTGTTTAAAATGTAAAGATGGTATAATTAAACAATTAAAAAAAGATTTGAAAAAAGTATAATGGGGTAGACATGGACATCTTTTTAAAAACAAAAACAATACATAAAAAACTTGGAAAATTTATTTTAAAAATTTTTGGTCTTTATCATTATGTTGAAGAATTCAGGGAACGATATAATGAAACCGATGGCTTTATTCTTGACCAGACAGAAAGAATTAAGGTAGTTGAAAAATTATTAAAACAACTGGAAGAAAAGCATGAACACTTGGATTATTTAACAAGTCAAGCTCTTAGTTCTGTTTTAAAATGTAAAGCTGAAGTTGAAAAAATATGTAAATTACTGGATGTCAGCGTAGATGTCCATGTACATGGTCAAAGTTGGGCAGTTATTTCTATTCGGGGAAAAAGGGATTACATAAATTTTGTTAACTTAGAAGAATCCAACATACGAGAAATTGCAATGTTTCTCAGGCAGTTTGAAAGAAATAACATTCACGTAGATACACCGCCCTTTCTTTTACCAAAAAGTGAATTTTTTAGGCAGTTCGATATTAAAACTAATTCATGGTAATTCATCATACATTAGTTTTTTTCTTATCTCACCTTCCATTGCTAATTGAAGGTTCCTGTTTTTCTTATCATCATTAATGGGATTCATATCGTTGTATATGTACAAAATTTCTTTTATATATTTAATCCTTTTCAAACCAGCCATTTCAACCATTGGTAACATCATAGCCATGTCCCATGACATTGAGTAATAATTCCCCTCGTTATCTCTTAAATCTTTGTTTTTAACTTTATCCCATAAATGCCTTTTAAAAGTTCTTAAATGAGAAGTTACCCATCTTCTCTTTCTACATTTTCTAGTATTAGTTAAATGAGCACAAATACCACGATGTTTTTCGGTTGTATATTTATATTGACCATATGTTAACCATATATTTGGATCTTGATATATTTTATTTAAAAGAGCAAAGACATTATTGTGAGCAAGCCAATCGTCACCATCCACTAAAACAATTATATCTTCCGGGTTGTTTGATATAGCATCTATCCCTTCTACGATATTTTGTAACGCCCCAAGATTAACCCTATTATTTTTTATGCGTGTTTTTTTATTATGTATTGAACTTTTAATGGTATTTAAAGTGTTGTCGGTTGACGCATCATTTATAACAATCGTTTTAAATCTTTTGTGTGTTTGTTTTTTAATTGAATTAATGCATTTTTCAACCCATTTTTCACAATTATAACAAGGAACAATTATTTTAAATTTATTTATTTCAACCATTGCCACGTTTTGATATATTCTACTAATTTTGTTTTACTTATTTTATTTATCTTAGTTAATTCCGCTACATTTTGTTTATAAAACTGTTGACCCGCATTCACGTCATCATTCCGGGGATGTTCCAGATGATATAAGTTTCCATGAACACGAGTGATACCCAAATTTAATTTCATTGCCCTTATCATTCGTTCATTATCTTCACATCCCCAATCTATAAAGTTTTGGTTTTCCATACCAAAATTTATGAATGAACGCTTATTCCAAAAAAGAGCACCACCACAAGCATTTGAATTCATCTCGTATGTATCTTTACTATCATTTATTGTATACAGACTCAACGATTTTTCAAAAGTTGGGATTTTTCTATTTATAATATTTCGAGCCATACCATTGTAAGGAAGAACTAAGTCAGCGTTTCCCCCCCTTAATATATTTACAGCTTTAGTTATCTGAGCTGGCTGTAAAAGAACATCACAATCATAATTTACAATAAATACGGTACTTGATGCCCTAGCTAAGTCGTTCAGTATCTTAGTTCTATGAAAAACGTTTGATGTGTTTTTATAGTATATGTAACCACAATCACTGCAAATATTTTTTAGAACGGGTTCGGATGAAGATTCGCCAACTAATATGTTAACAAAAAAATATTTTTGTAAATAATTTTTAACGAGTTTAAAATTTCTAAGCCTTTGTTCATTGTCAATTCTTACAGGAATGGTAAACGTTATGTCTAATATATTATTTTTCATTTAAATAAATTTTTTTAAGCACATTTTTTAAAAAAGAATTATATTTCTATTATCAAATATAAATAAATTATATCCAAATAATATCAAAAATTTAAACCCCATAGAAATTTGAAGGAGCAACATGAAAAATTTTTGGAAAAATATTGCAATAAATACTTGGGCTGCAAAAGTACCATCCGGGTGGATAATTAAGTCATTAGATACAAAAAACGAACTCCCAGAAGAAACAGAAGAAAATAAAGGTAATGTTGTTGGTGAAAAAATTCCAATTGCAATGTCGAATTCAATGATATCCATTGATGACCCACAACATGGTTGGAATTTTAACAATTTTAAATGGTTATATGTTGCTCGTGATACATGGAGAGCAAAGGTCATAGGTGGGTGGATTGTTAAATGTGTGGACTCAAGAAACCTTAATTACATAGATTTTGAACAAATAAACATCTCAAGCTCTATGGTTTTTGTTTCAGATCCAATACACTCATGGAAATTTACCAAAAGAAAAACTGATAACGAAATTCAGGAAGATGTAGAAGAAGTAGAATAAATATTCATCAAAATATAAACTATGTTTAAATAACAAGTAGGCATAGTTTATGAAACCCAAATTCGATTTAGATTTAACTCAATCACCCACTGTTGAAGGTTTTTCCAAAGCAGATTTAAAAAAGAAACGTAATTTCCCCGGCGCATGGACTAAAAAAGGTTTTGGCCCCGTAAATGCTCCAAAAGTAGCTTCTGGTAATGATAGTGGCGTAATTGCTACAGGTGGTTACGGGACTTCTGCTGACCCTGTGGTTTTAGGGGAAAGTATTGCAAAAGAAAAATTTACTGCTTTTTTGGAATCATTAAAAAATGATGAAAATAAAGAAAGTATCGAGATAGTAAAAACCGGATATAATACCTGTCTGGAAGCAAAAAAGAAATAAAACACACCAATTAATTTAAAAATACTTTATATTAACCCTGACAAAGTATCGGGGTTTTTATGCATAAAGGAAACATTTTAGTAACTGGTGGGTTGGGGTATATCGGCTCCCATACTGTTGTTGAATTAATCAATAATGGGTTTATCCCCATTATAGTCGATAATCTAAATAATTCAATTATAAATATCTTACATCGCCTAAGAGTATTAACCAGCCACCATATACGATTTTATGATATAGATTGCTGTGATAACAGAATAGAAAGGATTTTTTCAAGAGAAGATTTACTTGGGGTAATTCATTTTGCAGCAGATAAATCTGTAGTTGAATCAGTAAAACAGCCTTTTAAATATTATGAAAATAATGTCCAATCGTTAAATTCTATTTTACGGTGCATGCATGTATACGATGTTAAAAACATAGTATTTTCTTCATCCTGTACCGTTTACGGTCAACCTGATAATATCCCAGTAGATGAAAATACGCCACTAAAAAAATCTGAATCACCTTACGGACATACAAAACAGATATGTGAAGAAATAATTCAAAGTACTCAGAGTCTTAAAAATATGTCTACCGTTATACTTCGATATTTTAATCCCATCGGAGCACATCCCTCCAGTTTAATTGGGGAATTACCAATAGGAATTCCCGATAATCTGGTTCCCTACATCACGCAGACAGCAATTGGTGAAAGAGAAAAATTAACAGTTTTTGGGAATGATTATGATACACCGGATGGGACTTGTATCAGGGATTATATTCATGTATGTGATTTAGCAAGGTCACATATCAAAGCATTGGAATGGATGGTAACCAAAGATAAAATTATAGAGATTTTTAACATTGGGGTGGGTAAAGGATATTCCGTGCTTGAGTTAATTAAAGCCTTCGAAAAAGTAAATAACTTAAAACTGAATTACGAAATAGGCAAACGTAGACAGGGAGACATTGAGAAAATATATTCAAAGACAGGTAAAGCTAATAACGTTCTTAATTGGGAAGCAACGTGTTAAATTGAAGATGCCTTAAGAGATGCTTGGAACTGGTATCAAAAATGGAATGAGGATAAATAATTTATGTTTACTTTTTCAAATGCTCTAATTATCGTTGCTGAACGATATGGTAATGAAAAAGATGATGCGGGTGTTGATATCATTAAACACTTCCTCCACGTTTACCATAAAGTTAAAAGAAAGGGTGGTAGTAACGAAGCCCAAATGACTGCCATTCTCCATGATGCAGTTGAAGATGGTAAAATAACTATAGAAGAACTTGAAGAAATGGGATGCCCAGAGTCGGTAATTATAGCTTTAAATTTATTGGATCATAAAAGAGATCAACAGTGGGTTGATGAACGAATAGATTATTATATGAAAAAAGATGATAATGTACCTCGCCCATTCGCTAATAAAAAAGCCAAAGATGAAGAGTATTTAAATTATGTAACTCGATTATCTCAAAACGATATTGCCCGAATGGTAAAAACTGAAGATTTATTACATAATAGTGATATAAAAAGACAGCCCGTTAATGACATGGATGCTGCTTATCTGGGAAGTAGGCTGGTTAAATATGGCAAGGCATTAAGAATTTTAACTGGTGGAAAGGTCGGATATTGCTAATGGAAACGATAAAAGTAATAGTTGCTGGCCCTGTTAATTGTGGACGCACCACCATTATAAAACATTTATGTGATACCTTAAAAGAACACGGGGTTGAAGTGGATGTTTCTGATACTCATTATGATGAATTAAAATACAGGGATGAGCATCCAGAAATGCAAGCACAGGTTTTGAAAAATTTAAAAAAAGTTTCTAAAGTTGAGATAATTGAAACGGTGTTAAAGCGAAGATGGCAGTAATAACTAACAACATCAAAAAAAGATTTATAAGGGATTACAATCTCCCTATTACCAATTTGGAAACCAGTGATTTCCTTTATTTTATAGATTTGTATGATGACTTATTTGATACAAAGAAAAAATATCGTTTACTTGTAGAGACAATAAATCATTTTGGGGATGAACATAAATTCATGGGTGCCTTTACTAAACTAAGGGAAACCATCATTAAAGAAGTTTCCAACACTCCCGAATATAAAGATTTGGGTAATATTGTATGCATGTACAAGCCAAAATATCAAATATCTGGTCAAAATATTTACAATCCAACATTTAATGGTCAAATTATTGGTTCCTTAGATTTGGTTAGTGCTAACTTCAATTCTTTAAGGGAATGGAGCACCAAAACAGTATTTGATGCAAAAGACTATAATGAATTTATATCTAAATTTACCGATATTGAATACTTCAGGCAATCAAAACAGTTACGCCAAATAATATTTGGCAACCTTAATCCTAAAAAACAACAATCTATACAAAAGTCTATATTGGGCGAAATATCGGATAGGTTAATAGATAACACTGAATTATTTGAAACAGTCGTTGAGAATAAACAAACAGATGAATTGCCTTTTAGGTTAGCAAAAGCAGGAACGGATGAACTTTTAATTTTACAGATTCCTGATTTTTTAAATAATAACCTTTTAAAATTTTCTGAAGCTATTAAATACGCACTGCCTCCCAAATATAAAAGTTTTATAAAAATTGAGTTTTTCAAACTTGTACAGATTCACCCAGAAAAATCATATTTTGCTAAGGAATATGTAATAGGTGATAAACAGGTAGAGTTTAAAAATGTACCCTCTCTGTTTTATCCACAAGTGTTTAAACATTACTTCAATATGGATAATATAAGAGAAGCTGATGTAGTTTTTTCCCACGAAGGATGTAAAGCCAAATTCATTGAAAAAATTTATTAATTTTTTATTAGGTTTTTTCAAAAAATATTTTAAATTTACCATACATTTTATTTATTTATTTCAACTCAACAAAGGAGAATTCCATGAAAAGATTATACGTTTTTTTGGTTGCGATAACACTGGTTATTGCTACCGATGCTTTTTCAAAGCGAGGGAGCGGTGGTTTTAGTAGTTCCCGTTCCAGTTCCAGTTCCAGTTCCCGCAGTTATAGCAAGCCAGCAGCAAAAACAATACCAGCAGCAAAAGCCAATGTTAAAAAGAGTAAAAGCACCAAATCCACGTTAAAGAAATCAACCAATACAACAAAACCAAAAGCGGTTGCCAAAACTAAAATGGATAAAAAGCTTAATAAGAAAATGGCAAGTACTGATAAAGCAGCAGCGCAGAAGTACGGTACAAAAAAATCAGCCGAAACCGCATACAAAACAAAATTACTTGAAAGTAATAAATATACAAGCCCGACAGCACCAGCAACTCGTCCATCACATATACCACAACATATCAGTGTTGGGGGAAATAGATATGCATCCACATATGGGGTGCTTCCCGGTGGTGGTTATGGTTATGGTTATTATGATCCCACAGGAATATTTATAGCGATGACAGCACATCATATGATGGTAGATGCACACCAAATGAGAATGGCTGGCTACGGTAATTGGGATGCCAATGGAAGACCTATTGTATATCGGGATTCTGGAATGACTATTGTTTGGACTATTGTAGGACTTCTTCTTGTCGTTGTAATAGTTGGAGCAATCTGGAAAGTTTCTACTGATTGAGGGATAACAACATGAATTCGATAAAAGATTTATTAAACCATAAGAAGGGGGATATCCTCTCCCTTTCTTCTTTAATGGTAATGGAAGACCATAGTAAAGAAGAAGTAGACATTATCATAACAGAAGTTCGTACCTACCACGAACCCAATGACGCATTTAATTACACCGCATATATCGGAGAAACCGAAGAAGAAGATCCAACCAAATACATGCTTCTTGTTCGTCAAATAGACGATGAATATGATTTAATGCTTTATTATCTTGACACTGATGGTGATATCTCTGAATCCAGAGAAATACTTATCACTGAAGATGGCGAAGATTTCGTTGATCGGTTTGAGTTAGGTATAACTGATGCACAAGATAAACAGCATGACGTAACGTGGGACAAACAACATTCATTTTTCGGTGTAGAGCATGACAATGGTAATGATTCGGGTATCAAAACACTTGGCTTATTTTTCACCAATGATGAATGCGGTGGCACTCCACATGCCTTTATCGAATGGACAGGGAACACCGAAGCTGGTTATATTGAACTTTGGATTGGGTGTGAAATAAAAACCCATGAAGTAAGCATTCTTTCCGTTGGGGATGATGAAGATGAAGACGAGGATTATTAAATATTGTGACTTGCCCTCAAACACCTATCTTATTAAAACATAAAAAATCAAAAGGAGATAAATTATGACAACCGAAATTAAAGCACCAAGTGACTTGGAAATTAAAAATTCAATCAAGGTATTATCCTTATTGTCTAAGATTGATGGGATTTCATACGAACAACAGCCCGATCATCCCGATATATTTGTCGTTCATGAAGCAGAAACCGAACAAAAAGTAGTTGTGGATGTTGAAGAAGACACCATAGTTACTTTTTGTGAAATAACTGATTATCCGGGTGAACTACCTGAAGGATTAGCCGAAAAATTATTAGAGCTTAATCATGGTGCTGTACATGGTGCTTTCACAACAAGTAATAACAAGCTTTATTTTAAAAGCAATCTTCAAATCGAAAATTTGGATTTGAATGAACTTGAAGCATCATTGCGCTCTGTCATTCTGGTAGTTTACAGAAGTCTTCCCATTATAAGCGAATATTTTTCAGGCCAGAAAGACGGTCAATAATAAAATTTAAACAAAGGAGAACTAATCATGGGTTTATTCGGAAAACTTATAACACTAGGTAGAGTCAAAGCCGATGAAGCTGCTGAAAAAATTGAAGATGCAAATCAGGTAGGCTTTTCAAAACAAGCACTCAAAGAAATGCATCAACAATTAAATGATGCTAGACAAAACGTGGGTAAAATGAAAGCCCAAAAGATGTCAATTGAAAGAATGTTGAAAGAACAACAACAGGAACTTTCGGATAATACTGACAAGGCTAAACAATTAGCAGCTAAGGCCGAAGCAGATGGTAGTGAAAACCTGAAGGCGTTAGCTTTAAAAGTTGCTGGTAAATGTTTGGAAATAAAAGAGCAGATATCAGAAACACAGAAGCAAATTAATATGGTTGTTTCCAACCTTCAACAACAGGAAACCAATGTTTCTAAGTTAAATAGTGCTGTACAAACGGCAGAAAGAGACATTCAATCCATGAAGGCGATGGAACAGGTTGCGAAATCTACCGAAAGTCTTTTGGATATTAGCACAAGTGGAGCAGAAAATGCTCTATCCAAATTCAAGTCAGGTAAAGAAAAAATGCAACGGCGACTTGACGAAAAACAAGCCGTATTAACTTCCCAGACAGCAGGGGATAGCATGGACGCTGAAGTAAATGCTGCATTGGGAAATTCTGGTGATGCAGCAGCAGCCGACTTTCTGAAAAACTTATAAATCATTTATAAATGAGGGAAAGTGATATTTTTCACTTTTCCTCATGACAAAACCAGTAAATTTTTTATATTAATATTATGAAAATATTACTATCAGTTTTATTGCTTGTCGCTTCTACCTTTTCTGAAGACACATTAAGGGTTGCAGTTTCCCCTTTTGAACCCCTTGTAATAAGAGAAAATGGAGAGTTACAGGGATTCGATATAGATATATGGAAAGAAATATCTACTGAATTGGGTGTTACTACTGAATTTATCTTTACAGAAAAATTCCCAAATATGTTTGAAATGGTAAAAGAGGGAAGGGCTGATTTAGCGATATCTGGAATTACCATAAATTATGACAGGGAATTAATTTTTAATTTCACCCATCCTTATAAAAGGTCTGGGTTAGCTGTCCTTATTCGCAATGAGAAAGAATCTGATATAATTGGTTCTTTATCAGGCTTGTTTACAGGAACCTTTCTCAATGTATGGATATTTCTTACCCTTTTTATAATTATATCAGCACACCTAATATGGCTAACAGAAAGGGGTTCTGATGCCTTTGATGACAAGTATGGAACTGGTATATGGCAAGGCTTGTGGTGGACGTTTGTAACGGTAACTACTGTTGGTTATGGTGACAAAGTTCCCAAGAAACCATTCAGTAAAGTTTTGGCCGTTCTTGTAATGATGGTTGGTATTGGTGTAGCTGGTTTGGCTATTGGTCAGATAACAGCTTTAACACAATTGGAAGTATCAAAATATAGTATCAATGGTAAAGAAGATTTGGCAAATAGAAAAGTGGCAACTGTGTCCGGTTCCACGAGTGAAAAAATTATCAAGCAATTAGGGGCATATCCTGTGGGTGCAAATAACGTTGATGAAGCAGTTTTAATGCTGGAAGCGCATAAAGCAGACGCAGTTATTTTTGACGCTCCAGCCCTTCAATATAAAGCTAAGAACAATCTAAATCTGGTGACAGTTGGTGATATATTTGAATTGCAAGATTATGGTATTTTGTTACCCAATGACAGTAAGCTGAAAGAGCGGATCAGTCAAATAATATTATTACTGATGAAGAATGGCAAACATCAAGAATTAAAAGAAAAATGGTTTGGTACATGATAAATGAATACAAAAGCATATCTACATTGGGAAGTAACTGAAAAAGTATTTAAAGAAAAAATATCAAACCCCCAATGGTTATTTGACACACTTCAACCACGAGAAATGATTGAATTTATGGTGGTGACAGAAGACAAAGGTACAGTTCAAGAAGTTGTCGTATATAAATCACAAGAAAAAGAATTGTACGTAAGTGAAGGAAGAGTATTAAAAAAGTTATTAAATACAATCAAAAAACCGAAACTATTAAACGAAAATTAAAATATGGATTACGAATTAGAAAAAAAAGCAGAAAAAATTGCAAAAAAATTAAGTAAAGAAAACGGGTTTCCAGTTGAACTTAATTTGGATGAAGCCTATAAGCAGCTTTTCCCAAGTACGCTAGGAATCGGTGAAAGTAGTCTAATTACTGATGCTAAAAAGAATATAAGAAAATTAGGTAAAGCATGAGCATAGAATATTTAATAGGCGATGCTACAGAACCAATTAAAGCCGGTTCACATCGTAGAATGATCATTCATTGTTGTAATGATGTTGGCGGGTGGGGACGTGGTTTCGTTTTAGCTCTTTCTAAAAAGTGGAAATATGTAGAGCAAAGCTATCGAGAATGGTATAAAAATAAAATTGATTTTGATCTTGGAGAAATTCAAATTATCCCAATCAAAAAATCAGATATTTCAGTTTGTAATATGATTGGGCAACGTGGCTTAAAATCTAAAAATGGTATTCCCCCCATTAGATATGATGCTATCAGGGAGTGTATTGTAAAAATAGTTAAAAATATCAATATTCCTAAAATTGGAAATGTGTGGTCTATACATGCGCCTAGATTTGGTGCTGGTTTAGCAGAAGGTGATTGGGGCATTATTGAAAACATACTTGTGGAAGAAGTACCAGAAAATATACCTGTTTATATTTATGATTTACCAGATCCAAAGGAACAGGAACCGACAAAAACAGTAATCAAACAAGTACTGGTTGTCAGGAAGGATTTAAAAAATATACAAGGACATAAAATTCGCACCGGAAAATTAATTTCCCAAGGTGCTCACGCTTCCATGAAGGTGTTTTTTGACAGAGGACATTTTATTCATAATATATCACAGGGTAATTATAGTTTGGAAATACCACTCACAGATGAAATGAAAGATTGGTGTGAGAATTTATTTACCAAAATAACGTTGGGTGTTAAATCTAAAGAAGAACTTCTTGATATATATCAGGATGCCGTTGATGCAGGTTTACCCGTTGCTTATATCACCGATAGTGGATTGACTGAATTTTCAGAACCCACTGATACCGCCCTTGCCATCGGCCCCGCCAATGCCAGTGATATTGACAAAATAACTGGTCATCTCAACTTATTCTAACATCATAAATCTATTATAATTTTTTTAGGGTTTTTTCCTAAAATTATTTAGATTTATGTTATATGCTAACCAAGTTAGAATAATAATTAATCAAAAAGGCAGATACATGGAAACAGATACGAAAATGATGTGGAAAAAATTGGGTGATGAGTGGAATAGCCCAAAAGGATTAATTGCAATTATTATTTTTGGAATAATAGTGACCGTATTTTTACTCATACCACCTGACAATAAACCCCCATCTGGACTTGAACAACTTAATGCTCGGTTGGATACGTTGAATTATCTTCCAACTTATGTTAAACGCCAAATGGAAATTTATGATAAAAAATTAGATTTTTTAGTTGGTGTGGAACAAAAATTAATTAAAAATGATAAGGCAGAAGTAAGATGGGTATCTGATGAGAAAATTGCTAAAAACTCAAGAGTGTTTATGTTTGATGGTTGCGAATACGTAAGATTTTCCCTTGGTACTGCTTCAGATAGAAATGAAAGGGGATACATGGCACATAAGGGTAATTGTACAAACCCCATTCATGCTTCAACAATAAATAAAGCTTTGGACAGCATGTACACCGAAGCTCAAGGTAGAATGAAATTAATAAATTCATTAAGGCGATAAATTATGTCATGTCCTAAACCCCTTCCTGATAGCCCAACTGACAATTTTTGGCTGTTCACATTCCCACTTATAGTATTGACGTTAATTACATTAATAATTTTACTTGGTTGTGAAACGCAAACACAAAAAATAACGTGGGCTACCGATGAAGAAATGGAAAGTACATCAAAAGAATTTATATATGATGGTTGTGAATATGTAAGATTTATCCGGTATAATAATCAATTGGGATATATGGCCCATAAGGGCAATTGCAAAAATCCCATTCATGGCATACCGGAATCTATGCAATACAAAGATGAAGAACTGTTAAAACATGCAGTTGAATTTAAATATGGTGAATGTGAATATGTAAGATTCACGGTTAATCAATACGGTTATATGTCCCACAAAGGCGATTGTAATAATCCCATACATAAACAATCTTCGGAAAGTCAAATGACTTTAGACAGCCTTTACTTTGACACCCAGAGTCAATTAGAAATACTTGAGTCGTTAATACGATGATGTTTATACACATCACCCGCTGCTAAAAGACCACACATTTATCCTTAAAACGGTTGAAATTTAACTGGAATATACATGGCATGTTATTTGCGTATGCTATTATATTATTATAACAAAAAGGATAAAATCATGAAAAAATTTATTACAATAATTGCATTATTAGTTTCATTTGGATTAGCTCAAACGGTCGATCCCCCTAAAGACCCTGTTAAAGAGGGCGATAGACAATTGGAACAAATAATGAATAAAATGCCAACTGATGTTAAACGTCAGGTTCAAGAAGCTATCGTAAAAGCCGAACAAGCTGCAAAAATGGTTCAAGAAGCTAAGAAAGATGGATTGAATGATAAAGAAATCGAAGCTTTAATGGAGCAGAAAAAAGTTCAGGCTAGAGAAAGAGCGGAAGAAGCGGTTAGACAATTAGAAGGTCTTTCCGATGAAACCAAAGAAAACATAATCAAAGCAATGCAGGAAACCAACACCCGCATGCAAGAAAGAAAAATGGAGTTGAAAGAATTGAAAAAATAATAATTCAACTATAAAAAAATAATAAAAAGGGGTTAAATTATCCCCTTTTTTATTTTAATAATTTAGATTTACTTCAATACAATAAATATTGGAGTGAATCATGGAATTCAAGAAATATAGTTCAATTGAAAATTCTTACCGTAAAAAATACGTAGGTTACGTTATTGATCATGGAATGTCAGGTGGTGATTGGGTTGTAGAGGAAAAAATACATGGATGTTTAGAAAGTAAAACATTAATAATGTTAGCAGATGGGACATCAAAAACTATTGCTTCTATTGTTAAAGAAAAATATAATGGGAAAGTAATGGGGATCAATGAAAAGGGACAATTAATACCAACTAAGATTAAAAACTGGTTTATGAATGGAATGGAAAGTGATTGGTTAAAAATATTTTTTAGACCACGGGTTAGAGGGGGAAATCAAAGAAAAATAATATGTACTAAAAATCATATGTTTTTTGACCCTACAATATTAAAATATAAACCAATTTCAAAATTTTCGTCAGGTGATAAAATTCAATTTATTACAAATTATTTACATTTGGGATTTGCAAAAAAACAAGTATTAATTGGAAAAATGTTAGGTGATGGACATTTAGGAAAATCTGCAATTCAATTTGGTCATAAAAAAGAACATGAGGAATATATAGATTATACCTTAGCATGTTTAGGTAGATTTGCGGGTAATAAGACAAAAGATTATATATCTGGATATGGTACAGAAATGAAAAGAGCTAGAAGTAAAAGTTCTTTTTTAATAGATGAATTATTTCAAAAATGGAATAAAAAAGAAAGATATGTTCCTGAATTACATTTAACGCCTATTTCATTAGCTTTTTGGTATATGGATGATGGTTCATTACAACATAACGATGATCAAGAAGATCGAGCAACTTTTGCAACATGTAATTTTTCAAAAGAAAGTTGTAGAAATATAATTACTTCATTAAGAAAAATGGGAATTGATGCGAAAAGAAGAACTCATGATTATAACAGAATTTATTTAACTGCTGATGATTCTGATACGCTTTTTACATTAATAGCTCCATATGTTCCTAAATGCATGCAATACAAATTACCTAAAATATATAGAACAAACATAGATCCGATTGTTTTAATAAATGCATCTGAATATAAACCAGACATGCAAATAGAAAAAATTGAAAATATTACTAATATAAATACAAAGCATGAAAAATATGATATAGAAACAGAAACTCATAATTATATAGCAAATGGGGTACATGTCCATAATAGTAACCTGTCTATTTATTATGATGGAAGCGAATTTAATTGTGCTAAACGTACCGCATTCCTTGAAAGATTGGATAAAAGCTTTTTTAGACATGAAAAGGTTTTAGAAGATAACAAACAAGCAATTGAATTATTGTTTGAATTGGTCAGATTACGCATAAACGGTAGTGAAATATATAAAGACATTGGTAAAGTTGAATATATAACCATTTATGGAGAAATTTTCGGCGGTGCATACCCTCACCCAGATGTGGAAAAGGTTAACGATGCCAAAAAAGTTCAGGGTGGCGTGTATTATCATCCTGATAATAAATTTTACGCTTTTGATCTAAAAGTAAATGGGCATTTTGTTTTTACCGTTGAAAAGGCAAAATCTCTTTTTGAAAAGGCTGGATTATTCCACGCCAAAACATTATTCAAAGGAAGATATCAAGAAGCATTGGAATATCCAAATACATTTCCCACAACCATCCCTGCGCAGTTTGGGTTGCCTGAAATTGAAGATAACATTGCTGAAGGTGTTGTTATTAAACCGGATGAGCACAGGCGCATGGGTGATGGTAGAATCATTCTAAAAAATAAGAATCCTAAGTTCAGCGAACAGGGAAAGCCAAAAGACAAAAACAAAATTAAAAAACCTGAATTTAAATTTTCTGAAAAAGGTGAACAGCTTTACGATGAATTATTATCTTTGATAAATGATAACAGGGTGCGTTCTGTCATTTCTAAAATTGGTGAAGTTACCGATAAAGACTTTGGTAAAATTATGGGTATGACTGTAAAGGATGCGATTGAGGAATTCATGAAAGATTTTGGAGAAGAATTCAATCAATTGGAGCAATCTGAACGTAAAACTATTACTAAGAGGGTCAGTAAAAACACCGCCAGTATAATCCGGCCAAACTTCCTTAACATTATAGATGGGATATTTTAAGTATGAAGTATTTATTGATTATAATTTATTTAATACCGGAAATAATTAAAAACGGCTAAATTACACAAATTTCGCTAAAAAAAGTTTAAAAAAAGCGATGACAAATGCTTCCAGAGATTTATATTCTAATTAGGAACTTAAACAGGAGAATAAATCATGTTAGCACCTTGGGCATATCTCGCAATACTACTCTTCATCGCATATATCCTGTATCGTGTATTTAGTAATATCAAGGTCGTTGTGGCATTGGTACTGGCATTAACTTGCGCTTATTATCTTTCCAATTACATGTTGAAGGGCGCAGACATGAGCGATTCCAACATCATTAAAACTGTGATGCATTATGATGGTAAGATAAATAACGCAATCAATAGTTTTGATGCGTACTTTGAGCGGTTAGAAAAGATTCAAGCAAAAGACGATTTTCTTACTGGAGAAATTGTTAAAAAACGTAGAGCTGCACGGATAGAAGACATGCGTAAAACACAAGAACTTTGGAAAGAAAAACAGCAACAACAATTGTTAAAACATCAAGCAATTGACAAACGGTTAGACGCAATTCAAAATGGAAAATACTGATAAAAAAGTTCTTCTTATAGACGATCAAAGAAATTTAGGAAATTATGTGATTGCCAGAACGTATGATTCTGGCATTTTTCTTTTGCAGTTATGTAAATGGGATCTACTTCTCTTAGACCACGATTTGGGCTGCTTTAAAGACGGAAGAGAATATAGCGGTTATGACATTCTTTGCTTCTTAGAAGAGCATCCAGAGCATCTACCTAAAGAAATAAAGCTGGTTACAAGCAATGGTTCGGTAATTAAAAAGATGCAACAAGTTATCAACAAATTATATTGAAATGATTTATATTTAAGCTAACATGCTAAAAGTTAGCTACATTGCGTTTGATTCTGAATATAACGAATTTGAAGACGAGATGATACTACCAGATCATTTTGACTTTCCCAACGTTGCATTACATAAACTTTACATAGCGGATTTTATAAAATATTGGAAATCTTACAACAGTGTTCAGGTTATTTATACCCAAGAAACAAAACTAGATAAGCTTGATAAACCAACAGAACAAGAAACCCTTATAGCCAAATCCAAAATTGAACATCAGGAAGGATTAACTAAATATAGGCCCATTAATACATGTCCTCTGTGTGATAGAGGAATGCCAAAAAAAGAACGAAGTAAACACCATTTGATACCCGTTTCTGAAAGTAGCCCAAGGGGTAAAAAAGCAATTATACATCGGGTTTGTCATGTAAAAATTCATTCTCTATTTACAGAGGAAGAATTAGCGTTGAAATATAATACAATTGAAAAATTAAAAGAACACCCAGAAATGCAGAAATTCATAAAATGGATTAAAAATAAAGCTGATAATTTTTATACCGTTTCCCGCCGAAAAAAATCCCGCTCAGATAAAAAATACAAAACTGATTTAATTTAATTTAATTTCAAAAATAAAAATATGTTATTAATAACGTATTAACATTTTTGGAGAAAAATATGAAAAAAATAGCAGTTGTTTTAGGTGGGGGTGGTTTTATTGGTTCACATTTAATCAAGAGACTAAAAAAAGAAGGTTACTGGGTAAGGGGAGTTGATTTAAAACGTCCTGAATTTGGTGAAACGGGAGCCGATAATTTTTTAATTGGTGATTTAAGAAACCCAATGTTTTGTGAGAAGGCTTTAACCGTTAACATTGATGATGGCATAGTTGATGAAGTATATCAATTAGCTGCTGATATGGGTGGGGCTGGTTTTGTATTTACTGGAGAAAATGATTTTGATATCCAACATAACTCAGGTATTATTAATTTAAATGTTGCGCACACTGCAAAATTTTTCAAGAAAAGTGTACAAAACAAATTGGAAATCAAGAAGATATTTTATTCCTCTTCTGCATGTATCTATCCTGAAAGAAATCAGTTAGACCCTGAAAACCCTAATTGTGCTGAAGATACAGCATATCCAGCAGCTCCTGATTCAGAATATGGATGGGAAAAGCTATTCAGTGAAAGAATTTACAAGTCTTTAGAAAGAAATTATGGTGTGCCTGTTCGTATAGCCAGATTCCATAACATATTTGGCCCAGAAGGAACATGGGACGGTGGAAGGGAAAAAGCTCCCGCTGCTATGTCTAGAAAAGCAGCCGAAACACCCGATGGTGGAGTAATGGAAGTTTGGGGTAAAGGAAATCAAACAAGATCTTTCATGTATGTTGATGAATGTCTTGAAGCCGTTAGGAGATTTGTAGAGTCTGACTATACTGATATCATTAATATCGGTTCTGACGAAATGATTTCCATTAATAACTTAGCTAAAATGGCCATCGATATATCTGGTAAAAATATAACCATTAAAAATATTGAAGGCCCACTTGGTGTTCAGGGAAGAAACTCTGATAATAAGTTAATTGAACAAAAATTAGGATGGAGACCAACATATCCTTTGAGAAAAGGAATGGAAAAAACATACCATTGGATTAACGAACAGGTAAAAAAGGCTTCTTAATCAATAAATATAATTTCCTTACCTAACTTAGATAGGTAAGGATCATTTAAAATAACTTCAAGCGGAATTACCTTCATTGGTTTTAGTTTTTCGTTTTTCTTTTTCATTTAACCCATGAAATGTTCTTTACCCAGTTGTTGCATTTTTTCTGTAACAGCTTTACGCATTCTGGATATTCTGGTTCTATGAGCACTGTTTTTCATGGTCATGTTAAATTCATTTGCTAATTTCTCACTCTCTGAATCTGGAAGTTTTCCTGATGTAAGTTCAAGTCTAAATCTTTTTTTCATGTAATTACGCAAATTTTCGTCAGCCTTTTTAAAGCTATCGATTATTTTATCAATTTTATCAAACATAGAAGTGCTTTCATATTCTTCTTCCGGTGTTGGTATCTTTCCTTTTTCTTCCATGCTAACTTGGCCAATTGAAGCATCGCTCCCTGCCGTTTCTGCACTTCCAGTATCTTCTTCTGCACCAGCAACATCAGGAATAATTCTTGATTCAGCCATTCTCCCACTTGGTACAGAAGCCTGTTCCCAATATATATCCAACACGTCTTCATTAGTTGGTTCCGTGTCTCTTAATTCTACTGGAATCTCTTCTGGCCCTTTTCGCCTGTAAGTTTTGTGGTCATGTAAAAGATATTTTGGTTTAAGTATGCCATCGGCTGATTTTTCTATTTTATAATTCTGTCCGGTATTCCAGTGGCCAAGTTTGGGGCTTCCTAGTACAGCTAAAAGTTTATGTTGTGCTTCTCTCTTTGCTATATTTTGAGCATAGGTAGGAAATGTTGCTGGTCTACCGTCTTCACCTAATTTACTTGGATCAAACTTTTCAATAGCATAACTCAAAAAATACTCAATTACATTTTTAAATGTTTCAAATGACGTTTCATCGCCTTCTTCAATGCCCCTTTCTTCATAAACTTGGTGTTGTTTTACTTTTCCATCTACCTGTTGTGCTAATATTGGGAAAATACTTTTAAGTAACATTAATTTATTTTCTTCGTTACTTGTATCCTGTAAAGCTTTTTTTAATTTTTCTTTTCCTTCAGCGGTGGTAAATAATTGTCTACCTTCCACAAACCATTTTAAATAATTTCGTACTAATGGATTTGAAGATTGTAACTTTTTTAAAGCAGACGTAACGCTTTCAACAAATACACAAATACCTTCCTGTATATTTTCAATTAAAGCTGTATTATTAGTTCGTTTTAAGCTTTCAACAAAGGCTGAAAATTCAGCATATGGTTGTGCTTTCTTATATATTTTGTAGTATTCTACCATTTCGTTGACTATTTTATCAGTATTCATTGGAAAACCCTTTTAATTAAATTATATTTATACCTAGTTTATAATATTTTAAAACAATTAAAAAAATATTTAATTACTCAGTTAAATAAAAAGTATGTTATTATTAAACCAAAAATAGGAACAGTTATGAAAGCAGGAGACATCTCAATAGAAGGTAAAAAAGTTTATTACATACATAACGGAGTTTTGAAAAAACCTTCAGTTGTATTTTTACATGGTAAAAAATTTAATGCAAAAATTTGGGTTGATTCAACCGCAATGAAAGCATTGGCAAATGCTGGTTATTCAGCAATTTCGGTCAATTTACCAAATTTTAATAACACTTCTTATGATACAGACCTGTGGCCTGATATATGGTTGTTCGAATGCATGAATAGATTAAAGCTCACTCGACCTATTTTTATTGCTGCATCAACTGCCAGTGAATATGTTGTACCGTTTATGGTAAATAACCCTAAAAGGATATCTGGGTTGATTGGTGTTGGGCTTACAAATTTGAAGAAATACGCAAATGATTATTCAAAGGTACTTGCTCCGGTATTAGCCATTAGTGGTGAAAAGGATAAAATTGTACCACCTTCTGATAGTCAAATATTTGCTCAAGCCGTTACCAATGGTGAATATAAAACCATTGCTGAAGCAGGTCATTCTCCATACTTGGATAAACCCGAAGAATTTAATAAAATGGTTGTTGAGTTTCTTAAAACTAAATGTAAATTTTAATAACCACCCAACAAATTTTGTTGTTCAATTTCTTTTTGTAATTTATCCTGTCTTGCAGCTTGCATAACATCAGGGTCTTTAGAGAAGGGATCTTTTCCCTTCTTATTTATTCTACCACCACGATGCTTTTTTCTAAATCCTGCTAAGGGATCGCCAACGTCTTCATAAAAATCACTATCGAAATTTGGTTTTTTTGCTTGTTGCATATTTTTACCTCAAAAATAAAAGGATGGTTTAAAACCACCCTTTTATGTTAATTTAACAACCGTTTAATTATTCTGTTGGCCCACATAATGGCCCACCCTTTTTACTTCTTCCAGAAATGATTAGGAAGTCATCAAAGAGCAAACCAACGTAAATAGGTCTAGAACAACTAGTATGTAATGCGGTAACGAATACACCATTTACTTTAATGGCAATGCTGCTACCCATTTCATTATCTTTATCAGCCTCACCTACAAAATTAAACTGTTCGTCTTCATTGACTATACCAGTATAAAAGATTTCATGTGATTTTATGTCACTGTCTTTTTTATCCTTATCACCCTTATATACCAATATCTCAGCAGGGCCAGCACCTAAGTATGCTAAGGTAAGTTCAGTTACTTTATCATCACACTCACCACAAGGCTCAGGAGTCGTAGTTGGCTCAGGAGTCGTAGTTGGCTCAGGAGTCGTAGTTGGCTCAGGAGTCGTAGTTGGCTCAGGAGTCGTAGTTGGCTCAGGA
>Ga0307377_10001380_pt1 | contig 30967 bp, 41 predicted proteins | sample TR3MG_FD_202535 | JGI IMG/M metagenome (GOLD analysis project Ga0307377, IMG submission 202535) | Soil microbial communities from Risofladan, Vaasa, Finland - TR-3 | ecosystem: Environmental > Terrestrial > Soil > Coastal area > Acid sulfate soil | place: Finland: Risofladan, Vaasa | collected... | reverse complement strand
TAAAGATTGTTATTATATAGTGTTGAAAAATGAGTGGATAGTAGGTTACGGCATGTTACGAGGGTGGGACGAGGGATATGAAATACCATCATTAGGAATAATAATTGGAGAAAAAGAGCAAGGACATGGTTTGGGTAGAAAGTTTATGCAGTTTTTACATGAACAAGTCATTGAGCACGGGGTTCATAAAGTTAGATTAACAGTGTACAAAGAAAACAAAATTGCAAAAGGTTTATACGAATCATTGGGTTATGTTTTTTCCGAATTAGAAGATTGTTTTGTTGGGTATTTAGAGTTAGAATAGATATTTTAGGAGGCTACGTGGCAGATACTTTAGGTGGATTAATTGACAAATTGTTTACAGCTGATATGAAGATGTGGAACAATCAGGAGTTATTGTATGACATTCGTCGTATGACTTTAAATGAATTTAAAGAGAAATTTCAGAGCGATGAAGGTATCGAATCTCTTTGGAAGTGTTTAGAAAAGGTGTGCGATCTTAATGTACAAAGAAACCAGTTTATTGATGAAATTGATGAAATGATTGTGAGTATTATACGGGATGCTCTGTCCGGAAAAGAACTTGATGGTGGTAAGTATATACAAAGAAAACATAAAACATACTAAAACATGCCGTTTGTGGCGCATATAAGCACATGAAAATACCATTCGAAGAAATAACTCTACATCCCGGAACATCAGGACACGGTGCTTTATTATTTATTTGGAAAGGAGATCTTTATAGAGCACCGTATGCGTTAAGGCAGGAAAGGTTTAAGAAACTATGTAACGCCCCGATTCCCTTACAGCTTATGGTTGAAACCGAATATACCATTGATATTCCTAAAATAACCGGGCTTCCTTACTGTAACAAATCTGTAAACGGGAGCGTTCCGGCACAAAAAGGATTACCTGTTTATAAACACAAAACATACGATCACATGGTTCGAATCTATGAAACCGTTCCTATTCGGGCGAAAGATTTTATTTCCACTATTTGTGATATTAATGAGTATCTGGTAAAGCAGGGATATGTGTTAGTAGACACTCATGCGGGTAATATTTATGATACCATTGATGGCATTGTGTGGACGGATTGGGGGTCTATTTGGGAAATTGGTAAAGAAGAGGGTAGGAAAAACTCTGACCGGAAAGGCTTAATTAGCGCTCTAAGGATGGCTGCCCGAGTGATTAAGTGGCCCAAAGAGAACAAAAAATTTAGTTTTGAGAAAACTTGGTTTATTAACCGAGACATTAAAATTTTATCGGAGGTACACCCGCAACTGGGCAAAATTTCAAAGCTTAGCCCCCGCGATCCTGAAACGTGGATTCTTTTAAAAAACTTTATTAATAAAATGGAAATTTCCCCGGCACACTCTCATTGGTCTAACCAATATGCCAAACAAGTGTCTTACAAAAATCTTAGCCACACAAGCCGAAAGGGAGCGCCAATCGTTAGCCTAATCGATCGGGTCTCTTATGATACGGTAACAGACGTTGCATGCAACAAAGGTTATTTTACCACATATGCAGCTAAAAAATCGAAATCAGCTCTCGGTACAGACGTTGATGAGGGTTGTATTCATAAAGCTATAATTGGCACAAAGAATTTGAATTTGCCATTAATATTTTCGCGTAAAGATATTCGTGTTATTTGTGACAATCCAAAGCTGGAAAAAACCAGATACGCTGGAGATTTGGTTTTAGCTTTAGCAATCGTACATCACGTTAAGAAATTTATGGAACCCAACATTTTTGCCCAGTGTTTGGCAGACCTATCGAAACGTCATATAATCATCGAGGACGTTGGCGGATCTACTCCGTTATACCAAAAGATATTTATTAATAATGGATTCAAACTGATTAAAAGAATTCCAAGCTGGCCAAACGATAGAACGGTTTCATTATATACTAAAAAGAGTTGAGTAAAGGTTATGCAAACGGCAATAATTACAGGAATTACAGGGCAAGATGGATATTATCTATCTAGACACCTTATCAAATCTGGATACGGGGTAGTTGGAACATCCCGTTCTGTTTGTAGTTTATTCGTTGATGATGTGATGGTTCCGGTTTACAAATTGGATTTATTAAATACTGATGAGATTGCTGATGTATTTAGCAAGGTTCGTCCACATGTGGTATTCAACTTGGCGGCCCGAGCCTCTAGTGCCCAACTTTTTGACGACGCCGTGTTAACAGCCGAGGTTAATGGCGTTTCTGTTGTTAGATTGTTAGAGGCAATTAGGCGTACAAATCAGGATATCAAGCTATGCCAAGCGTCTAGTTGTGAAATATTTTCGGGAGTCAACGTTTCTCCACAAAACGAAGATACTCCCAAAATGCCCATCAACGCCTATGGTGCGGCAAAGGCTTTTGCCGATCATGCAATAGCAGCGTATCGTTCTACTTATGGAATGTTTGCGTGTAGTGCTATTCTTTATCCACACGAAAGTTCCCGCCGAAATTTGCACTTTTTAGTTAGAAAAGTAACTAATGCGGCGGCTCTCATATCCAAAGGACTAATGAGCAATATAGAGATTGGCAGTCTTGATGCGGTTAGAGATTGGGGATGGGCTGATGATTATATGAAGGCATTATTATTAATGACAGAACAACAACAGCCCAAGGACTTTGTTGTAGCCTCTGGGGTTGGGCATAGTGTAAAAGATGTGTGTGATACGGCTTTTAAGGCTGTTGGTTTGGGTTGGGAAAAATATGTTACCATTAATAAAAATTTAGGACGCGGTTTGGATGAGGTTCCAAAGATTGGTGATGCCACTCGTGCGAAAACTATTTTAGGCTGGGCACCATCAGTGTCGTTTGAAGATATGATAAAAAGTCTTGTAAGGGAAGTATTATGAATCTTAAGTACAAACAAATAAAATCGTGCCGAATATGTGGAAGTGAACATCTTGAACCCACACTTGATCTTGGAATTCACGCTTTAAGTGGTGTTTTCCCAAGTTCAAAATCTCAGGTTATTACCTCAGGACCATTACGGTTGGTAAGGTGTTTGGGAGAATGTGGATTGCTTCAATTAGAACATACGTACGATTTGTCTGAAATGTATGGTGACAATTATGGTTATCGTTCTGGACTGAACACTAGCATGAAAAAACATTTACAAGGTAAAATTGATAAGATTTTATCTTTTTATCGTCCCCTAAGTGGCAGCGTAATTTTAGATATTGGTAGCAATGACGGAACCGTTTTGGCAGCATATCCTAATGATTATTCATTAGTTGGAATAGATCCTACGGCATCTAAATTTAGAGAATATTATCCAAAAAATGTTACCATTGTTTCTGATTTCTTTTCTGGAGAAACTTTTCGTAAGGCGATGGGAAACAAACAAGCGTCTATAATTACCTCGTTTGCCATGTTTTATGATCTAGAAAGTCCGTTGGAATTCGTGCAAGAGGTTAGTAGCATTCTTGCGCCCGATGGAATTTGGTCATTTGAGCAGTCATACATGCCAACAATGTTAAAAAACAATTCATATGACACAGTGTGTCACGAACATCTTGAATACTATAGCATGAAACAGATTCAATGGATGATGACTAAAGCAGGGTTAAAGGTCGTGGACATTGAGTTTAACAACGTAAACGGTGGTAGTTTCTCATTAATTGCCGCAAAATCTAATAGTCCAATTCCAGAATCGTCAATGCTGAAAAATGTATTGGAGCATGAACAAAATTTAGGATTAGATAATCCGCCGGTATATAGGGAGTTCTCTAATCGTACTGTTAAGAATAGAGATGATGTGTTGAGTTTTTTTAGTAATACAAAGAAAGAAGGTCAATTAGTAGGCGCACTAGGAGCCTCAACTAAAGGGAACGTATTCTTACAGTACTGCGGATTGTCCTCCAAAGATATTGTAGCCATAGGTGAGATTAATAGTGATAAGTTTGGTTCATTTACACCAGGAACACTTGTTCCCATTGTTCCAGAGCATGAATTAATGGAATTTAACCCTGATTATATTATGATATTACCGTGGCATTTTAGAGACACATTTGTAAATAATATTAATAAAAGATTGGTTTTTGCCATACCTAACTTTGAAATAGTGTTCTAATGAATAATATACGTTGTGGATTTTTAAAATCAAGAAGTGAAGTAGAGGCATGTACAAAATTTTTACATGAAAACGGATATGCATCTCACGCGTTAACCTGTAAAGATTGGGATATTGCCCAAATCATTCCGCAAATTAATGATGGAAATTTCCTAGACATGGGTAGTTCCGGGTCGTATATACTCAAAAATGTATTATTAAAAAATATACGCGGAGAAAAATATGGTATAGATTTGCGTGCTCCAGATTTACCTTTACCCAATGTTAAATATCTAGTGGGAGATTTGCTATCTGTGCCAATCGATGATGGCTTTTTTGATTATATTGCTTGTTTATCTGTAATCGAACACGAAGTTGATTTGGATAAATTCGCAAAAGAAGCAAGCCGTCTATTGCGTTCTGGTGGTAAAATATTTGTTACATTTGATTATTGGGATCCGCAAGTTAAACCTCGTAGAACTTTATACTCGTTAAAATGGCAGCCATTAGATAAAAAACATGTTAAACATTTGGTTAAAGTATGTGCAAAATCTGGGTTAAAGTTGGTAGACAAAATAGATTGGAGCATAGAAGATGCGGTTATTAATAAAACATATTACTCCCCAGAACCTAAGATTCAGTACACGTTTGGATTAATAACCCTGGTTAAAAGTTAAATGTCTATAAATTTATATGTAAATCTTTATGATGACCCAAATCCTAAAAGGAATTTGGAATTAAAATTTTGTCATGCTCAGAATAAAAAAAATATTCATATCAATAACATATATGTAGTTAAATCTCAGGACCGAATAATGTTTTCAAAGCTTTTTCAAAAAGTAAACGAAACATCGGGAGAGCATGATATCAATATAGTTGCCAACTCTGATATTTATTTTAATAATAGCATTGTACACGCTTTAAAAATACATAACAACCACGTATATGCATTGAGTAGATGGAATAAAACACCGAAGGGTTTGACGCGCGCTCGGGCGGTTGGGAGCGCTGATGCTTGGATATTTAAAGGAAAGAAAAACATTTATTCGGATTTTTATCTTGGATACTGGGGATGTGACGGCAGGCTTGGGCACGAAATAATAAAGGCTGGTTATAGATTATTTAATCCAAGCTTGACTATAAAACCTATTCACGTTCACACAAGTCATATCAGAGCTGGTCGAAGTTCTCCATTTCAAAATAAAACTGATGTAGTGGTTGGTCCGTATGCTGGAGCTGTTGCCTCAACTGTTGATAAATTAATAGAGGGTAAAAATATAATTAGCCCCATGCCGAAGCATTATATTTTACCAAAAGATGGTAACACGGGGTAGCATATGAATTTTATTTGGTTTGTACATGTTCCTAGAACCGGAGGTACCAGTATAATAAATTCACGTCATATGTTTAAATTAACAACTATTTTAACCGGAAGCCCTCATATGCCCTACACCACTCAACAGCATATGCAGTTTAAAGAAAAATTTGGAGAAGTAAAAACTCTTACTGTTTTAAGAGATCCGGTGCAACATAGCATGTCTTATTACTCGTATATTGTTGCACATCCATCTCATTTTGGGCACAGGTTAGCGATTAATAATTCGTTTTCAGATTGGTTAAAAAAGTGTAAAGAATTACCAAATTATTTTGTTAAATTTTTTAGTACATGGGACAATCCATCCGCAGGGAATTTACCAGAAGCTTTAGAAAAAATAAGCAAATTTGATTATATTTTAGATACAGCAAATTTAACCGCGCAGTTTAATCATGTGTTGGCAGAAAATAATGAACCACATAGATTTTCTTTGCATATTAATGGAAATAAAAAATTTGAGATTTCCAAAGATGATGTTGCTTATATTAAGCAAATTAGATCGCAAGATTATAAATTCATAAAAGGTTTAATTTAGATGACACAAACATATAACAAGGTTGTTTTTTACAATTGCTGGGGGCATGGTGATATTCATCTAGTTCGGTGCTTGGTGAGAAAATCTATTGAACTATTTAAAAATATAGGAGTTGACAAATTTGAGTTTTGTCATGCAAAAAACCCATGTTTAATTTCAGATGTTAACATTCTAACATCAAGCGCCGAATACAAATATTGTAAATCTATTAACCACGCGGATGTTAATATTAAAAACAGTGTATTATATTTTAATACTTGGGCAGGACAGTGTCGCTATGCATTTACAAAAAAATACAAATTTACATTTAAATGTTTGTGTAAAATTTTTGAGAGTAATTTAGCTAAAGCGGGTATCAATTATTCTTTTGATAACTGTGTTTTAGATGTGTTTCCTGATATTAACTTCTCCAAATTTCGCGTTGGTAAAATAAACAAATACGTAACAAATAAACAAAATTTAATATTTGTATCTGATGAAAAAGGACATTCTGGACAGGGCAATTATTATACATTTAACAGCATAATACACCAATTAGCTCCGTTATATCCGAAATATACATTTATAATAGCAGATCCAAAACTTAACATTGCTCATAATAATATCATAAGTGCTAGTAAAATAATAGGAAAATCAGGAAACGATTTAAACGAAAGTGCTTATTTGAGTACTTTTTGCAAATTAATAATAGGTAAAGTTACGGGGTCGTTTTCTTATGCAATGAATAAGAAAAACCTCTATGCACGAGAGGCTGTTTTTTTGGCATTTTCTGCCGGTACCAATTCAATTATACCCGAATGTAGTAAGAATTTGTTATTAGGATATAATGAGCCTAATTACTTAGCAAAAACTGTAAATAGGCAAATTCGTAACGAAGCAGTAGTTACAAAGATAATAAACGAATATATTTCACAATTATAGGGATAAAATGGATAAAAGATATTTTGCCGAATTTAATACTGATAAAATTATACGAGAGTCATATTTCCCTAATTTTGCATACTACGGAACCATGATAGAAGTGGGCGGAGGAACACCTTCTTTTATTTCTATGTCTAGACACTGGAAATTAAATAATTGGCGATGTTTAATAGTTGAACCAAATCCAAAATATGCAGAAATGCATCGTAAAATGGGCAATGAACTATATGAATATGCCTGTTCTAATGAAAACAAAGATGACGTTAATTTTCAAATCGTGCATTTGTCAGAAAATTATGACGCTAATAAAATAACAGATCATTCTTATTCGGCAATCAAGGTTAAGAAGGGCTATTTGGCACGTAATAAATTAAATATAAAACAACTGCCTGTTATTGATATTAAGGTTAAAGTTCGTAAACTTGATACCGTTTTAGATGAAGCTAAATTAACGAGTGTAGATTTTGTTTCGATAGATGTGGAAGGTTGGGAACTAGAGGTTATGTCTGGGTTTAGTACTAATAAATATCAACCCAAAGTAGTTTTGTTGGAAAATTATTTACACGATCAAGCTTATATTAATTATATGCGCAAAGTGGGTTATAAATTAGATAAAAAAATTCGCCATAATTATGTTTTTGTTAAGGCTACATGATACCAGTTTATAAGCCATATATACCCGCGAAATCGTTGGAGTATGCTATTCAGGCAATTAAGTCTACCTGGATATCGTCCCAAGGAGAGTTTTTAGAAAAGGCGTCTTCTTTGTTATGTAGGATTCTTGGGGTTAAACATGTTTTGTTAGTGAACAATGGAACAGCGGCCACACATTTGGTAGCTAAGGCGTTGATGTATAAACATCCTGGTTCTTTAATTGTGGCACCAAATAATGTGTATGTGGCCTCATGGAACGCCTTTTTGTATGATAGGCAAAACATTCAAACAGTAGACGCACACATTGATACATGGAATTTTGATAAAAAATTAGTTGTAGAAGAAGCGGTCCGACACGATAATGTAGCCATTTTGGCAGTTCATAATATTGGGAATATAGTAAATGTGCCCGAGTTAAAAAAGCTATGTAACGTTGTGGTCGTTGAGGACAATTGTGAAGGCTTCCTTGGTAAATATAATGGACAGTATACCGGCACCGATTGTTTGGCCTCCTCAATATCATTTTTTGGAAATAAAAATGTTACCTGCGGAGAGGGTGGGGCGGTTATAACAAATGATACCGAGGTATATGACCATCTAAATTGTTTACGCGGGCAAGGGCAAAAGGATAATAAATTCATTCACCCAGAGATGGGTTACAATTATCGAATGACTAATGTCCAGGCAGCAATTCTTCTGGGCCAATTAGAATGTCTAGATGAGATTATTGAAATGAAGAAGGCAGTGTTTAATATGTATAAATCCATTTTGAGCAACCTAAATGGAATATCATTGCAACAAACTGATAACGGGACAGAGTCGGCAAATTGGATGTTTGGGGTGCGAATAGAAAATAACCCATCATACGCAAACGTTAACAGTTTTCTAAATGATAAAAATATAGACTCCCGTCCTATGTTTTACCCATCGTCTTGTCATCGATATCTACATAGCGTTCCCTCTTTTGGTTTTGCAAAAAACGAGAGTGTTTCTGAAAAGCTATCTAGAGAGTGTGTTATATTACCCAGTTTCCCCGGATTACTGCCAAACCAAGTGGAAAATATCTGTAAAACAATAAAACAATATAGGCTAAACAATGTTTAATTTCGTAGTGTTATCATATCCTCGTTCTGGAAGCGTGCTAATGTGTGAATATATGGTTGCTTTAGGTAAAGAAAACGCTAGAAAATTAAAAACCCATATGTCGCGATTGATAAATAATAAACCTGTAGTAATGGTACTTAGAAATTATAAAGAATGTATTGTGCGTCAATTGCGTAAATCTGGAGAGTCTCAAAAAAGGGGAGCGGAAATTAATTCTAAAAATTTTTTAGAATCATTAGAAGGCACGAATGGTAGGTTTGGGTACATCCCGGTTTTAAAAGTATTCGATAAGTGCCCTTGCAAAAAAACGCTTATTTATTATGAGGATATGATCACTGATGGTTATTCCACTATTTAGAAGTTAGGTGATTGGTTAAATGTTGAGCAGAGTGTAATCGATGCTGTTAAAGATAATAATGATAAAGTTATTCATCAAGCTTTAATAGAGTATGATGGGAGCCCTGGTGGAAAATCATTTACGAAAGGTAAGGACTTGTTATGGCATAGCAAACAAAACCCCGAAGGCTTTAATGCGTGGGCTGATACTTATATACAGAGAAAGTATCCAGATATATATAAAAAATACCTTACGAGATACATCTGATGATGTATGACTTTTTATTGTGGTTTATTCATGTCCCCCGGACCGGAGGCACGAGCATATCTAGATATCTTAAAAAATGTAAATATAAATCATATTATGATGGCCATTCTAGGTTTTCATGTGAAAAAGAAAAAGAATTAAAATCTACCACTAAAAAATTAGTTACGTTTACCGTTTTGCGAGACCCAGTCAAACATTGCGTGTCTTTGTATTCGTATATCAAAAAACATAAACATCACAAACATCATAAATTAGCTGCCAATAATTCGTTTTATGATTGGTTGGATAAATTTTATGAAGTGCCTAATTATTATACTAGGTTTTTTTCTGACTTTAAGGACATAGACAAAAACTTAGCGTTACAACGGTTGAAACATTTTGATTTTATACTAAACACAGAAACATTAACCATAGATTTTAATTCCATGTTATTACAACTGGGTTTAAAGAAAGACTTTAATATTAATATAAATTCGTCAAAAACAAATTTGAACATTACTCCTAAAGATGTGGAGCACATAAAACATATTCGTAAAATTGATTATGAATTATTACGCAACATTAACTTTAAAGGAGTTAAATAATTGTTTGGAACTTTTCGAGAAGAACACTTTATTTAATTACCAAATGTAAGATAGAAGAGTGCTTGGTTCCAATTATAAAGATATGGATAAGTTTTTTTCGAGTCACGGCGTAGAAGTTAGACCTATGTTTTGTGACATTAGCGAGCATGGACATTTTCAAAAGTTCCAATCTTCTGATAATGCTAAAATGTTGCGTAAAGAATGTGTAATTTTACCAAGCTATCCCGATTTAACTAATAATGAAATACAACATGTGGTAAATGTGTTGAAAAAATATAAAAGGATAATCGATGAATAGTGTAATGATTAGCGGCGTAACTGGACAGCTCGGAGCAGTGTTGGCAGAAAAGTATTTAAAAAAAGGATATAAAGTATATGGATTGAGACGTAGATGTTCTGTATTTAATACAGAAAGAATAGATCATATTTTACACGATCCTCATATAGATAACAGTTTTGAACTTATATATGCAGATTTAGCAAATTATTCTACAATAGCTAAAGCAGTTGCTGATGTTAAGCCGGAAATATTTATAAATTGTGCTGCTCAGTCACATGTTAGAGTTAGTTGGGAAATTCCAGAATATACAATGGATATAACAGGTACTGGTGTTTTGCGTTGTTTGGAGGCAATAAAAAACAATTCACCCAGTACTAAGTTTATTCAATGTTCATCGAGTGAAATGTTTGGAGGAGCTTCACCACCACAAAACGAAAACACTTTATTCGATCCAAAATCTCCATATGCTATAGCTAAAATTACTGGATATCATACAGTAAGACATTATCGTGAAGCGTATAAATTGTTTGCTTCTAATGCTATTATGTTTAATTACGAAGGAATTACTCGCGGACTTACTTTTGTAACTAGAAAAATAACAATGGGTTGTGCTAGAATAAAAATGGGTTTACAAAAATATTTGTATGTTGGAAATACAAACAGTAAGCGCGATTGGTCTAGCGTTCAAGATAGTAGTAGCGCAGTTATATTAATGGCAAATGCAAATAAGCCAGAAGATTATTGTATTTCTACGGGTGAAACACATTCTGTACAAGAATTAATAGAATTTGTTTTTAATATTGCTGGTTTAGATTGGAAGAGCCATATTAAAATCGATCAAAGATATTTTAGACCAGCCGAGGTTGATGTTCTTAAAGGCGATTCTTCGAAAATTAGAAAAGCTCTCGGTTGGAAACCTAATTGTACTTTTAGCCAATTAATTACAGAAATGTATCAAAACGATTTAGAAATTGCTAAAAGAGAAAAATTATTATTGGACCATAATGGTTGATAAAAGAAAAAAGTGGAACATAAATAAAGTTAGGCAATTAGTAGAATCTCTAGGCGGCACTCTTTTGTCTAAAGAGTATATTAATTATGAATCAAAAAAGGTTGTCTGGTTTTTAATTTCAGGAAAATAATGTTATCGAAAGAATTATTAACAAGTTACTATATCGATAACGCATTAAGCATAAAAGAAATTGCTAATAAACACGGTATATCGACATCTTCAGTGTATGATGCTTTTAGAAAATATAATATTCAGTTTAAAAAATCTAAAAAATTTCAAATACCTAAAGATGTGCTATTTCAGGAATATATTGAAAAGGGACGAACCATCAAATCCTTAGTTGAAGAGTTTGGTGCATCAACGAAAATAATAATATCGCTATTGAATAAGTATCATATTAAAATACGTATTGGGAAAGCTACAAGAAAAGCAATTTTAAATAAACAATCGTTATATAACCTATATGTAACAAAGGATTTAAACATATCACAAGTAGCAAAACATATTGGTGTTTCTGAGCGTTATGTAAGTGATTCGTTAAAAAGGTTTGGTGTCAAAAGAAAAAGAAAAGAAAAAGTATTTTATAAAGATTTAAATTTAACTAATCGTACGTTTGGTAGATTGACAGTATTAGAAAACTTTGAAAACAATTGTACTTGTGAATGTTCCTGTGGTAAAACCATATTAGTAAAAAAAAGATCATTAATTGATGAAAATTGTGCTATAAAATCTTGTGGTTGTGCTAGGGCGTCTAATTATAAATGGATTATACCACCATATATTATAGGTGGTATAAAAAGCAAAGCGTTGCGGCGAGGAATTGATTTTTCTTTGAGCAATAGCTATTTAGAGAAATTATATTTACATCAAAATAAAAAATGTGCCTTGTCTGGTTGTGATATGAAATTTTCTCGTTCAAGAGAAAAACTTTTCACCACTGCGTCATTAGATAGAAAAGATTCTAAGCGTGGATATGTTGAGGATAATGTGCAGTGGGTACACAAAAAGGTAAATGTCATGAAACATGTATTATCTAATGATGATTTGATAAAATGGTGTGTAATGATTGCGGAGTTTAATAAATGAAAAATACAGTTATCATAGGGGCTTCAGGTTTTCTTGGCAAGCATTTAGTCATGGATGGTGTTATGCGTCCGTCATCTAACCAATTAAACTTGTTAGAAACAGATAGCATTAACGCTTTTTTTGAAAAAGAAAAGGTGAATAAAATAATATTTTTAGCCGCAATTTGTGGCGGAATAGGTTTAAACAAAAAGAGACCAGCAGATTTGACTCATTTAAATCTTAAAATGATAGTCAATTTATTTGATTGTATTAGACGATTTAATATAGAACATTTATATAGTGTTGGCTCTGTTTGTTCATATCCTTGCCATTGTGATATTCCTTTTAAAGAAGAAAATATGTGGAATGGCAAAAGTGAATTTACCAACAGGGGGTATGGGGAAGCAAAAAAAATGTTAATTACAGAGTTTCAAACACATAAGCGCCAATATAGATTAAAAGGTGCAGTGTTGGTGCCCACAAATATGTTTGGACCCCATGACCATTTTGATTTAACAAATAGTCATGTTATTCCAGCTTTGATAAGAAAATTCTTTACTGCTGTTGAAAATAAAGATGAAACAGTGGAGTTATGGGGAACAGGGGGTGTGACTAGGGAGTTTTTATATGTAGAAGATGCTGCCGAGGCTATTTTAAAGGCAGTATTATCTAATTTAGATTATGATGAACCCATTAATTTAGGAACGGGTCGTGATATATCTATCAAAGAATTGGCAAAAATGATTGCCAATCTATGTGGATATCGTGGAAAGATCGTTTTTAACTCTAATATGCCAGATGGTCAACCAAAACGAATGTTAGATGTGTCTAGAGCAAAGCAGGTTTTGGGCTGGGAGGCAAAGACTTCTCTGTTGGAAGGTCTGATAAGAACGATTTCATGGTACGAAGATAATAGAGAAGGATGATTATGACAACTACCAAAAAAGCAACTCCTAAGAAAAAGGGCGTCAAAACTGGAACCAAAAAGCGAGCAAAAAATGGTCGGTCGCTAAAGGTAAAGCGCGTTGCGTCAGATAGTAATCCGCTTAGTATGGCATCAATTGCTGCCGGGCTCGGTTATTCTGAGTTGGCTAAAAAGTTGACAATAGAAAAACCTAAACCCTTCCTATCTGACGTGACTAAACGTAATGGTGGAACTTTTCGTCGGTATGAAGAAAAAGATATAGTGAAAGACGAAAACGAGTTTGTAAAGCGTTTTTCAGATATGAGCGAAGAAGATTTTGCGGCTTGGATTTTGGGCAACGAAGCAGCTGATAAGATTGAGAAGGCAGAAGATGTAATTGCCAAACTTACTAAAGAATATTGGCAGGCAAAACGTCGTTTGATTTGTGCCAAGCAGGTGCTGAATGCTGCATATGACAAGCTAGAAAAAGATGGCACGCTCATAACGGTTAACGATATTTCGAAAACCGAAGCGCGCAATGTGGTGGCAAGGGTCCTGGAAGAAGAACTCTTTGCAGGAAAGAAGCTGTAAACTCGGGTTTAAATGAGTAAAATCAAAATACTATGTACCGGCAGTGGCGGTTTCATATTTTCTAATTTTGTTCGCCAGGTGTTGAAGCTCAACCCTCCCTCGATAAAAGCGAAATATGAAGTAATTGGTGTGGACAAGTGTGTTTTACCCAAGGTGCTCAACACAATTTATACCAATAAAGGACATAGATTTCATATTGGCGATGTGGTTGATAAACATTTTATGAATGTAATATTTGAACTTGAGCGTCCAGATATTGTTATTCATGGTGCAGCAGAATCTTTTGTTGATGATTCTATTACGGATGCCACCAAATTTGTACGTACTAACGTAGAAGGCACCCAAGTAATTATAGATATGTGTGTAAAATGGGATGTTAAACGTTGTGTTTATATTAGCGCCAACCATGTATACGGGCATTTAACCAGCGAAGACGAACCCGCTTGGAATGAAAATACTGTACTTAATCCACGCAATCCGTGTTCCGCCACCAAGGCGGCGGGAGAAATGCTAATTAAAGCAGCTCATGAAACTTACGGTTTGCCTTACAACATCATTCGCGCGTGTAACAATTACGGTCCCCGCCAGCCGGTTCGTAATCTGATTCCTAAAATTATTGCTAATATTAATCATGATCAGCCGGTACCGATTTATGGTCAAGGAATGCAAATCAGGGATTGGATTCATGTTCAAGATAACTGTTCTGCTATCATTAAAATAATAGAAGACGCCCCGCTTAATGAAATATATAATGTTTCCGCAAAACAAGAATATACCAATATAGAGGTATTTCACGAAGTCTGTAACATATTAGGTCGAGGGCACAGTTTATTAAAATTTGTAGATGACAGGAAGGGACACGATTTTAGGTATTCGGCAGATAACACCAAATTATTAAAATTGGGATGGGAGCCTAAATTTAAATTCAAGCCCGGCATAGAACATACAATAGATTGGTATATGAAGAATACTTGGTTTATGAAGGATATAGAGTGTGTGTAAAGTCATTTAATAATATAGAAGACTTAATTAAAGCTGTTTTAGCTTATCCTCGCCGTGTTACATGCATAAAAGAAGAGGATTATTTAGGTTTTAAAGCGGATGATAATATGCTTTTTTCTATCGGATGGAAAGATTATTACCATTCTTTAAAAAATGCTTCTTATAGAGCAACTGTATTGGCAAAAGCTATCAAGGACAGTGATAGTGATCAATATTGTGAGTCTCTAAATTACGGAAAACCAAGTTTAGAGGAATAGATTAAATGATGAAAGAATATTATGACCGTTAAAACAAAAACAATTTCAGACAAGCCAGAGGAAATTCAGGACGATATTTCAGACGAGCCGGTTCCCGCCTCAGATGATGAGGGTGTGGATCTGGAGAAATTGGAAAAGCTGAAGGCTCAAATGGCTGAAAAGAAAAAAGGAGAAAAAATGCCTCCACGCATAGTTGATAAAAAAAGGAAGAGCCTTAATTTGGGCATTATTGGGACGGGACAAGCTGGCAACCGGCTAGCCGAAAGTTTCTTTAAACTAGGATACAACGCTATAGCTTTCAATACTGCTCCGCAAGATCTGGAAGGTATCGATCTGCCAGAGGATAAAAAGTATCTTTTGCAGTATGGTATCGGAGGAGCGGCTAAAGATGTCCAAATTGGACATGAGGCTGCTGAAGCCCACCGTGATGGCATTAACGCATTAATTCAAAAAGAGCTAGAAGATACGCAGGTTTTTGTATTGTGTTTTAGCTTAGGCGGCGGCTCTGGTGCCGGGTCTTTTAATACAATAGTTGACATATTATCAGAAACCGGTAAGCCAATTGTAGTTATTACTGTTCTGCCTATGAGCACCGATGATGCTCTGACGAAAAATAACTCGTTACAAACGTTGTCTAAACTAACTCAGGTAGCCAAAGAGCGACGTGTTAGTAATATAATTGTTATAGACAACGCTAAGCTTGAAGCAATTTATAGCGAAGTCAGTCATATGGACTTTTTCAAAGTTGGTAACCAAGCAATTGTTGAACCTCTTGATGCGTTCAATCATTTGTCTTCGGTCGCTTCTTTAGACAAGAGTTTAGATCCAATGGAATGGGCAAAAACTCTAACGGATGGTGAAGGCTTTTGTGTTTATGGCGAAATGACGGTAGAAAACTATGAAGAGGAAACTGCTATTGCAGAGGCAGTGTTGAACAATTTAGATAAGGGACTTTTAGCAAGTGGTTTTGATCTTGGGCAAGCCAAATATGCTGGTGCGCTAGTCGTAGCCAATGATAAAGTGTGGCGCAAAATTCATCATGGCAGTGTAAACTATGCTATGAGTTTAATTAAAGAAACTTGTAGCAGTGCTGAAGGTGTATATCGTGGTACCTATGAAGTAGAAATGGACCGTGATGTAGTTAAAGTCTATTCTATCTTCTCTGGTTTGGGACTTCCTGACAGCCGAGTACAGCAGCTAAAAAAGGAAGCCGAAGCTGAAATTGCCAAAGCGAAACAACAATCTAAGGTTCGTACTACCAAGTTAACATTAGACACAGGCACCGACCAAGTAGTCTCTAAAGCGGACGAAGTGCGTGCTAAAATTGCCAAACGAAGCTCCACGTTCGGTAAGAATTTTGCAGGCGGTAAAGATTTCCGCAAGAGCTAATGTCCAAACTCATTGTAGACACCAATACGCGGTGTCACCTTGAAGATGAAGATGATGTTGGTTTTCTGTGGGAGCTAGACAAAGAACTATCGTTTGATGTTCAAGGTGCGCAGCATACCACCGCTTTTAAACGTGGATGGATGGATCCGTTTGAAGGTAAATATGTACGTTGGGATGGTGCGGAAAAACTATTAGAAGAAAGCAATCTTAGCTTTCCCATCGGTTTGCGCCACCGAGTAGAGGAACTGTATAATCGTAGTAATCGCAAATTAGAGGTGGTGGATAACCGTCCTAAAAAATCAATTAAGAAATGGCACTCCTATTCTGAAGTAATAGAGCAGCTACAAATTATTCATAAAATACCCTACCCTTATCAAATCCAAGCATTAAATACTGCTATACAACACGATCGTGGTATTATTCGGGTAGCAACAGGAGGCGGTAAAACTTTAATTGCTGCTTTAATTGTTGCTAATATAGGTAAGAAGGCTATTGTTTATGTGGTTGGTAAAGATTTACTTTATCAAATTCATAAATTCTTTGAGTGTTTGTTTCCGTTTGCTAATGTAGGAATTATTGGCGATGGTAAATGTAACATAGGTGATATCAACGTTGCTAGCGTATGGACGGTAGGTTGTGCTTTAGGAATTCAGAAAGGCAAAGTTCTTTATGAATCAGATGACGATGAAGCCAAAATGGAGCCAGCCAAGTACGAACAGATTCGTCAAATGATGAAAGATGCCAAAGTAAATATTCTTGACGAATGTCATGTTGCAGCCTGTCAGACTATTCAAGAAATTGCTAAACATATTAATCCCGAGTATTTGTATGGAATGTCTGCATCACCTTGGAGAGATGATGGTGCTGATCTTCTTATTGAAAGTTTGTTGGGTCAAAACATTGTAAACATATCAGCTAGTCAATTAATTAGAGATGGTTTTCTGGTAAAACCAGTTATTAAATTTAAAAGAGTTCCGAAAATGTCCGGACTTAAAAAGAATTTTCAAACCATTTACAAAAATTACGTAGTGGAAAATGAAGTACGAAATAAAATGGTAGAAGATTCTGCTGTTTCTTTGGTAAGCAAAGGGTACAAAACTTTAGTACTGTACAACAGCGTAAGGCATGGAAAGATTTTACACGATCAAATTTCGAAGCAAATACCATGCATTCTTTTAAGTGGTAAGGATAGTCAGAAGACAAGATTACAAGCTAGAGACTCTTTAAATGATAATAAAACAGGATGCATCATCGCATCAAGAATTTTTGACATTGGCATCGATATGCCTTTTTTATCGGGATTAGTTGTTGCGGGAAGTGGGAAGAGTTCTGTTCGTGCGCTGCAAAGGATTGGTCGAGTGATCCGTCGTCATTTCTTTTACAACCAACGTATTAAGAATATGGACAGGAAGCGGCTGGCAGCGGTGGTAGATTTCGTGGACGATGCCGCGTATCTAAAAGAACACGCGCAAGCTAGAAGGCGCATATATAGCAGTGAAGAAGAGTTTGATATCAAATGGTCAAAAAAGTAATTAATCCAGTTAGTGAACTTTCTAAATCGTGGCAAATATTTTTTGAGCGATTTAAAGAAATAGATACTATAAAAGTTTCACAGTGGAAAGAAGCTCATGTTTTAGCTTATATTTGTCAACGTTTCGAAAAAGTATTTGGAAAGAAGTTTTCCATTACTATTAAAAGTTCTCCGACAAAATCTCCCGATGTTTATATTATTAAGCAGATTATGGCTATGTTGGGCACTTCTAACATGCGTACTGTAAAAGAATATATTGATTGGGTATATGATAATAAGATAATACCCAGACACACCAGGTTTAGAAAGGTAGGATTCTTTATTGCATCAGGATTTGTAAATGAGTTTCAATTTGCTAGAGAACATAATAGTCAAATAAAAAGGTCAACACAATTGCCAAATGATTATAAAAAAGTGGCATCTGCTCTTGGAATATCAGCATCGACATACGGTGATTTGGCTTTTATTAAAATGGCAGCAGATCAGTCTGCCTCTAGCCCATACAATGTGTTGTTTGCAAATTTGGAAGCAATGGGGTTCGATCTTAATATATTAAAGGAGATATCCGAATGAGTATTGATATTCCACAAAAAGGTGATAAGATTTTTATTAGATTAGCGGGGTTATCTGCCGGTGATTATTGTGTAGTGATTGATTGGGATATAGAAGCATACAATCAAAACTGGGCTGTTCTACTCAATAATGATGTTAAATTTCAAGTTAATATATCACAGATTGTTAATTATAGTGTACTAAAACATCCACCAAAAGAAGATAAAATACGTAGTAAAATTGTTAAACCTGTCGAGTTAGATCCAGATCCCTCCTCAGAATTAAAAGGAATTACGGATCCGACTTTGCGAGCGTTAAAACTAGCAGATCTTCGTAAACACCAACAAGAATTAAAGATGTCCGATATTAAAGATCATATGAAGAGTTCTGAAACACAGGTAACAAAACATAATTATGAAATGCCAAGCTTTAAGAAATGTTCCGGAAAATAAGCTAACTTTTGCTTTAAAGCAATTAGAAGAGAAATACGACAGCGAGCAACTGCTTGTACGTAAAAAAGCTTATCATCGATATTTTGAGGCAAATATCCCGGTCCGATATTGGGATTTGGAAATGCATCGGGATTTCGAAGGGGATGAGAGCGTTCTCTCTTTCTATAAAAGTTTAGTTTCAGATGTTCCTAAGATGTATAATACTGGTTTGTCATTAATTTTGGCAGGAAGTTTTGGTAGGGGGAAAACCATGATAGCTACTAATATGCTTAAACGTACTTTGGAAAAAGGTTATATCGGTTTGTATGTTGGCTTGAATGATGTGATATCCGCAGTTACTTCAGCAGAACGTTTTAAAGCCCGTAGAGAACTGCTGGATAGTCACTTCTTAGTAATAGATGAGTTTGATTCGCGTCACATGGCAAACACTGAAAATGCCCAAGACTTTTTTGGTCGGATTATAGAAGACATTCTCAGAATAAGATTAAACAACCAATTGCCTATTATTTTATGCACCAACAATGTAAATGTGGTGGCGGCATTTCGAAACAGTTTACAAGAGAGTTTAGCGAGCTTAATGAATTATATGGACATTATGCCAGTGCTGGGTCCGGATTATCGTCCCGTGGAAAAGCAGAAGAGGTTAAGTGGAGAGTGATATGGATTGGAACTTATTAAGAGCCGTCTCCCAGCACCAGAGAATTGCATTAGATTTCGCTCTGCAATACGATGAGCGATTGTTTTTGGATAATGATGCACAACAGCTGGGCAGAGCTTTTATTGATTATGTAAGAACGTTTAAAAACCGTCCTACTCGTCGCACTTTGGTGGATGTATATTCTGCCGAACCAAAAATGCTGGAGCTTATAGATAATTTTTGGAATAAACATAATCAACCGTATGATGATGCAGACTATAGTTTTGATTTAGCCAAGATAAAACAGCGTTTCGGAGACACAAAAGTTAAAGAGATTAAAGAATATCTCAACGCTGAATCGCCAGCTAATTTAACAACCACTATAAAGCATATCCAAAAACAAATTAATGAGGTTAAGTCTGTTAGTTCAGATCAACAAACGTTTTCGCGCCAAACATTGAAACAACATATTCCCGAATTCAAACGGGACTATGTGGCTAAGACCAAAGATACCGAGCTGGGTAAAGGTATTTTAACTGGGTATTCGTTTTTTGATTATATTAATAATGGTTTGCGTCCTGCCGATCTGGTTATTATAGCAGGAGAAACCGGATCTGGTAAGTCCATGCTTATGAATAACATGGCGGTTCAGATTTGGATGCAGAAAAATCAGATTAACACACTTACCGATCAGTTTCAAAAAGGATATCACGTAACGTATTTCAGTTTGGAAATGCCTTATAGAGATTGTTTCCGAAGAACAATGTCTCGGTTGGCTGATGTTCCTAATTACGGAATACGTGATGCTACCTTAACCAAGGCAGAAGCAGAATCACTTAAAACATCTTTTGATTTTATTGAACGATACCCATATGAATTTGATATCGTAGACGTTCCTAGAGGATTTTCTGTCGAGCAGCTAGAACTCAAATTTGAAGAAATAAAGACAGATTACACTCCTGATGTAATATTCATTGATTACATGGGTTTAATGGAGGATATGGAGGAGGATTCTGATGACTGGTTGGCGTTAGGGAAGCTAGCTGGCAAGATACATGAATTTGGGCGTGTATATGGAATTCCGGTTGTTACTGCTGTACAGCTGAATCGTTTAACTCCAAGCAAGAATCAAACTGAAATTCAGACAATAGGATTGCATAGAATAGGGCGCTCTTCTTTGATGGCGCAGCATGCAACCGTAGTAATTCAGATTGAGACTCGCCAGGACGAAGATACCCATGATGATTTTGTCTATCATATCGTGAAAAATCGTGATGGGGAATCGCGCAAAAAACATGCTATTTGGAAAAATTTCAGTCATTCTTCAATTACCGACAAGCCTTTTAATGTTCAGGACAACAGCGACTGGTCAGAAGAAGAGGACATTTCTGCCGATACTTCGGATATATTAGGGTTATTTACGAATGAACAAGAAGTCACAGAACCAAACAGTAGCCAAAGCGATTAGAGTGGAGCACAATCCAGACTCTGATTCGGTATATTTAGTATTTGAGATTACCGATGAGGATTTTAAGAAAAGAATAAAACACGATTGGACTGAGGATATAGAATTAAAGGTTGTTGGTAAAGACCTGGTACCGGAGGATTAATGCCATTTTACGATCATGAATGCGGAGCTTGCGGACATATTTGGGAGGATTTTTATTCTATGGTTACTGATCCGCCCGATACTTGTCCTAAATGTGAGGTTGTGGGACAAGTTAAACGCTTAATTGCTAACAATATAGCTGTTCGAGTGCCACTAAAAGGAAATGAGCTTAAAGCTAAAATTAAAGAAGATGCACAGAAAATGCGCCAAGAAGTGGCAACAAATGAAAAGCTTAAAGCTAATCTTGTTGGCGAAGATCGTTACCATAAAGAGGAGCTGTCTAAAAAAGAAATAAATGACAACCTTAAACAGCTTTAAACAATGGAAACGCGCCTTATTAATATTTTAAAAATATTACTTGATATAGATGATATAGAAGTTATTAAATGTGTCATCGAGTCTTTGATTGAAGAACTTGATGAACATAAAGTGACCTTTAAAAAAGGAGATGAATGAGCTTTACCAACCAAATTGAAACTAATAAAATAGCAATAGAATTTTTAAGACTTAAAAAATTAGTAGACAAAAATCCCGACAATATAAAAGCAGTCAGGAAATATAAAAAATTCCAAAATTATTGTGCCAACAAATTAGCCCACCTTGTTAATGTTAGAGTAAGTAGATATCGTAAGTTTTCCAATTATAGTGATTTAAGACAAGACGGGTTTGAAGCTTTACTACTAGCATTTGAAACGTACAAACCGAAGAAGGGTGATTTTACTTGGTGGGCTACTAAATATATTAGCACACGAATATCGAGAGCTGCTAATGCTCATTCCACCATACGTTTTCCATTGAAAAAGGCTAAAGAAATGCAGCCTTATAAAACCAACACACTGCCGGTGTTGGTGGATCGTAATAAAAACCCTTGCCAACATGTCGAGGCGACTCAGAAATACAACGTTATCATGGATGCCATCAATGAGCTTCCTGAAACTCAGAGACAGGTCATATTAATGCATCATGAGTTTGATGGCGGTAAAAACTGTTCTATTAGCAAGATTTCGAACTGCTTAAAGATATCAAGAAATACTTGCCAACAACTATTAGAAGAAGCTGAAGGCTCTTTAAAGGACAAGTTAACGCCTTTCTATAATGAAGTGTAACGAGGTCAAATGTTTAAGCAAGACATTTGTTATGAGATTTGGGGCGGAGATAAAGGTAAATATAGGTTGCGTGATAGTAAAGGCAATCCTATTGACCAGACTCCAGAAGACACTTGTGCCCGAGTTGCTAAAGCTTTATCAGACGTAGAGCCCTGCGATAAAGATAAATGGTATAAAGCTTTCTTAAGTATTCTTGGTACTAAGTTTGCGGGTGGTGGTCGTATCATGGCTAACGCAGGTGCGGGAGGTTATAAAAAAGAGACCAGCCTTATAAATTGCGTGGTTTTACGTCAAATTGCGGACTCGATGATTGGAATAATGACGGTTGCAACTGAAGCTGCCTTGACTTTAAAAGCAGGTTGTGGTGTGGGTTATGATTTCTCCACCATTCGTCCCAAAGGAGCATACGTTTTTGGTGCCGGTGCAGAAACATCTGGCGTCATGTCTTTCATTGATATTTTTAACGCCGTGTGTAAAACCGTTATGTCTGGCGGTGGTCGTCGTGGTGCTCAAATGGGTTGCCTTGATATACAGCATCCAGACATCGAAGAGTTTATTCTTTCTAAACGGCAGGATGGGGCATTCAGTTTTTTTAACTTTTCTGTATTGATTACTGATGCATTCATGCAAGCAGTACAGGATGATGCTGATTGGGATTTATGGTTTTGGGAAAAGACGGATAAAACGTGGCAAGACATTGGGTATGTGCAGATTATTGCTAAGAACGATATTCCATATAACCACCCTGACTCAGAGTATTTCTCTTTCGCGGAAGATCACGTAGACTGTGTATATAGCGGTAGATCTCCAAGTTTAGTGTTTAAAAGAGTAATATTTAAAACCATTAAGGCAAAAGAGTTATTTGAGCTAATAACAAAATCTACTTATAATTACAACGATCCTGGTTTTATTCTTATTGATAAGATGAATAGTGAGAATAATCTCGGGTTTATGGAATTTATTCGTGCAACTAATCCGTGTGGTGAACAGCCTTTACCACCAATGTCAAATTGTCTATTAGGCTCAATGATATTGTGTGCGTATGTTAGAAACCCATTTACTCCTGAAGCGTGGTTTGATTGGTTGGCGTTCGCTAAAGATGTAAGAATTGCTGCCCGCTTGTTAGATAACGTAATTGATATTAACAATCTTCCTTTACCAGAATTAGAAGAAAACCTAATTTATCAGCGTAGACATGGAATGGGTTTTACGGGATTAGGTTCGGCACTTAATTTACTGGGTATTAAGTACAATTCTGATGTGGGGCGTAATTTTGCCGAAAAGATTTCTAGAACTATGGCTCAGCAAAACTTACTGGAGTCCATCGAAATAGCTAAACAGAAAGGTCCAGCACCTTTTGCCACTAAAGATAACCTTAGTTATTTTATCAAATCAGAATACAACCAAAGATTATTAGACACATTTGAGAACAAACAATATATAATTGATCAAATTATGGAGAACGGGGTTAGATGGAGTCATGCTACATCATTAGCTCCAACCGGCACATTGTCCTTAACCTGGGGTAACAATTGTTCTAATGGTTTGGAGCCAGTATTTACTAATTCTTATTTACGCAATGTGCGATTGTCCGGTAAGAAAACCAAAACCCAAATGGAAGTATATGATTATGCGTATTATGAATGGCGTCAATTGTTTGGAAACGATCCTTTGCCGAAGTATTGGGTAACGGCAGATGATTTAAAAATTGAAGATCATCTTAATATGCAGGCAGTTATTCAAAAATATATTGACTCTGCCACCTCTAAAACCATTAATGTGCCTACAGATTGCTCCTATGAAGAGTTTAAAAACGTTTATTTTGATGGGTGGAAGAAAGGTCTCAAGGGAGTTACTACTTATCGTTTTAATCCCAAGGTAACCGCTGGAGTGCTGGTGCGAAAAGAAGATATGGCTAATACTTCATATACATTTATACTGGAAGATGGGAAAGAAGTTGTGGTCAGAGGGGATGAAGAGGTTGAATATGACGGAGAAGTACATAATGCTGCTAATCTATTTGAAGCCTTAAAAGAAGGTATTTACGGTAAAATGTAATCATGATCAAAATAGATAAAAAGATAGTAAATTGGAAAATAAAAAATGATGCTCCAGAGAGCCATTATCGTAATGTTCCTCCGCGTCCTGACACTTTACAATCAGAAACTAGAAAAATAAAATTAGACACAGGAGATGGGGTTAAAAACGCTTATATTACGGTATCTTTTTATCCCGATAGTAATAATCCGTATGAGGTTTTTATTAATACTCCTATAGGAAATAATCTTAAAGATTTACAAATACTTGAACTGTCAGCTAGAATGACGAGTTTAGCATTGCGACATGGAGTTCCGGTAAAGCATATTGTAAACCAATTAAATAAAATAGACGGTCAGTACATTTATTCTATTCCTGCCAATTTAGCTAAAGCATTAGCAATTCATGTGCTTCCAGAAGTAGAAACTGATGAAGATTCTACCACTGAAACACAACTAGCTTCTGAAGAAATGTCTGATGAGGAGTTGGATAGGTTGATTTTGGAAGAAGTTGATGAGGTAAAAAATACAGGAATAGCTGGAGCCAACTGTCCCAAGTGTAAAAATAATGCTTATATAATGCAAGAAGGTTGCGGAAGGTGTTTAAGTTGCGGTTATAGTGGTTGTTCATGAAGGATTTATTATTTGCAGATCGAGACGATGCACAAAAAGTTGTTGAAAAGGTACGGTTCTCTTGGATACGTTTCGTGTTAGAACAAACTGGAATGGATCTTGAAAAATGTTTTCCGGAAGATGACGATCCTGATTCAATGACTATAGCTCAAAAAGCCGAATTAAGACATATTCTGAATAAAAACAAGATTTTGGTATTAGATGATCATGATGGTAGGATTAGGTTATATATAGATGAAGACTTAATTGCCGAGTGGAAGAAGCCGGTATATGATCTTCGTCACGATAATAGGCAGTTAAATCCTAAAAAGAAATATTACGTAGGAATTAATATAGAGTACTGGTCAGTTTTTGACGAGGAAATGGAGAAGACAGATGGTTAATGATAAAATTAAGAAGACCGTAGAAGAGGCTGCTAAAGAGGTTCCCGAGGTTCCCGAGGTTCCCGAGGTTCCCGAGGTTCCCGAGGTTCCCGAGGTTCCCGAGGTTACTAGCGTTACTGAAGAGGAATTAACCCTGGTAAAAATTGGTAGGGATCGGCTTTCTAGGGCGGTTTTGGAAGCAGAAAAAGCTGTAGCAATAAAGCAGATTGCCGATCTAGAGTTAAAGAATATTATTCTTGGCATTTATAATAAATATAAATTGACGGCTGGTGTAGATTCCGTTCTTGAAGATGGAACTATTGTGAAGCCTGAAGTTGGAGAATAAAATGATTAACGATGGTATTTTGTCTCGTTTAGCTAATATTACTACCGTACAAAGCAATATTCAGCGTATTTTTGGATACGGTAGAGGAGTGATTTCTAAAGACCGTCTCCATAAACTACAAGCTAAAAGTAATGCTTTAGATTTGGAATTTGTTGATTTGCTGTTGGAAGTTAACTTAACTGGCGATAAAGCACAAGAAGAAGTGGATATTGCTGCTAAAGTTCAGTTGGCTAAACAAAAGCTCAAGCGGGCTAATATTAAAACTGTACAGCAAACAGATGGTGCAGTTGTTGTTTCTCCGCCAGTTGATGTGCCAGAACATGTAAAGAAAACTACAAAGAAAACAGTTCGCAAAACTAAGACTAAAAATGCGAAATCAGTCAAAGAGTAATTTTGTTCGTAACGAATTAATTACTCTTAAAGATCAACAATGGCTGCATGACCAAAAAATAGCCGGACAATGTGTGGCTAAAATATTGTCAGCATGCGCTAAAGCAATTAAAGATAAAACACCAAATCTCTCTTTAAAAGATTTAGAGAGTTTCGCGTTTCTTTATTGTAAAGAGTTTGATTGTATTCCTACCTTTAAAGGATATCGTGGGTTTCCTAATGCTATCTGTACTTCGGTTAATAAACAGTTAGTTCACGGTCTTGTGACCGATTACGTATTGCAAGAAGGTGATTTGATTACTGTAGATGTGGGTGCCACATATAATGGCGCAATAGCAGATGCGGCTAGAACCTGGATTTATGGAGAGCCTAAAGATAAACGTCACGTACTAATGTTGGATGTAGCACGTAAGGCTTTACAAGTGGGCACTGAGGCTGTTCAAAAAGGCAAACAAATAGGAGCTATTAGCTTTGCTATACACAAATGCGCTCAAATGTATCATTATGGTTTAATAACAGACTATGGTGGACACGGATTAGATATAAATAAACCACACGCATCACCGTTTGTGCCCAATAAAGATGAAGCCTGGAATGGTGCCAGAATTGTTCCCGGCATAGCGATTGCAATAGAACCTATGTTTACTATGTGGTTGGATCCTAAAACTAAAATACTAGATGATAAATGGACAGTAGTAACGGATAGTTTAAGTTGTCATTTTGAAAATTCTGTAACACTCATGGAAGATGGATTACACATTATTACGGAGATTTCCGATGAAGATAAACTTTGAAGATGCGAGCTTTATAGAAATTAAATTATCCACATCTCCTGGTAAAGTAGAAATAATCTTATGTGCAGCAGATTTTGAAAACCCACTTAAAAAAATTATTAATTCAGCTGAAATTGATTTGAAAGATTTTGCCAAATTAGTACAGAGTATTGGTATTCCATTACCACAGGTTAATACCCCTTCAAAATGAAGTCGAGTGCGTCTTCTGGCATGGCTTATTCTTCTTGCTTAGAGTAAGTTCTCTATTGTAAACAAACATTTAGGAGTAAAAATGAAAGCAGCTATAACGACATTTGTCAGGAAACTCAACACTCGTAGTTTCAACAATAACACCCAGAAAGCATTGCATCGATTATTGACAGCTAAAGGTGATGGCTGGGTAAGTTTGAATGATTTTAGAATCCCCTCGGTGGGTTCTAGAATTAGAGATTTGCGCAAAGAACGGTTCGGTTCCTTTGATGTTGCGTGCCGCTCTGCGTCTTATTTGGAGCGTAAAGGTGGGCGGCATACGTTCTATTATAAGATTAATCAGCGTAATTTGACGTTGGGACAAGTAAAGAGCGTGTTTGAGATCTAAAAAATAGTTCAAAAACATAACAGGGGCTAAGAGCCCGGTGCTTAATGCACCGGGCTTTTTTATTGTTTAAACTGAGTATCGGCATAATTCAGAATATATTTGAATCTTTACGTTTTTTTTGTAGGTTTAAATGACACTTTATCCTGGTAACATAGACACAGGGGGAACTGGCGCCAGCGCCACCCTACCGGATGTAATTGATAACGTATCCCCAGTAAGCGCAGTAGTAGTTAATAGATTGCGTGATGCTATCATTACTATCGAAGCCGAATTGGGCATAAGTCCCAGTGAGCGCTTCGGTACGGTCCGAGCCCGTTTAGATTGTTTGGAATACGGTCCTTGTGGTGGCGACGGCACACTCTCCGTTATCAAAGAAGATAACGTTGTTGTTATGACAAACGTGGATACGATCAATATTATTGGCGCCCCAGTAACAGCCGCCAGCGCTCATCAAGCTAACATAACTTTTAGTGGTTTTATGTTACTGGACGGGACTCGGACAGCAACCGGTAATTGGGACCTTGGTTTAAACCGTATTACCAACCTAGCAGATCCGATCGATCCGCAAGATGCTGCTACCAAAAATTATGTTGACGGTTATATTGCTGCTCAAAACGAATGGTCAGAGATATTAGCGAACGGTAACGTATCAGGCGGAACTAATCCTGAAATTAGCGCTGGCGATCGTATACAAGCCGCTGTTGGTACCAGTTTAAGCTTATGGTCAGATACTAGCGTTGATGTTAATGTTAATAGAATTATTAACGTGGTTGATCCTGTTGATGCACAGGATGCAGCTACTAAAAATTATGTAGATGGTTATATTGCAGCTCAAAACGAATGGTCAGAGATATTAGCGAACGGTAACGTATCAGGCGGAACTAATCCTGAAATTAGCGCTGGCGATCAGATTCAAGCCGAAGATGGATTTGATCTAATTTTAATGGCCAGTACTGCTGGTAGTATTGTGTTAAATGCTGATGGAGATCTTGATGCTGATGCCGGTGGTGATTTTGCATTCGATACAGTGGCTGGTGGGTTCGTAGTTAACGCAGTAACAGCCCTTCAACTAACAAGTAGTGGTGATGATGTTGACCTTACAGCTGGGGACAATGTTAATATTACTGCTACAAGCAATATTGTGTTAGATGCTGCGGGGGTAATTGTTGATGCTCCGTACATGAGCGTTGGTACTACCCCGGCAACCAATGGTATTATTAGATTACCAAACGCTCAGAGTATTAGCGCCCGTGATGGTGTTGATGGTGCTGATATTGTAATGATAACGACAACAGCTGGTAATGCAGTACAGCTTGGTGGCACTAATGCGGAGGAAGTAATTATAGCCCCCGATGGTGGAACCGTGGCTGTTTTCGATAGTACCTTTATGGCTCTTGGTGTAGACCCAGCTGATTCGGGACTTGTTCGTTTACCCAATGATGAATTAATTGTAGCTCGTGATAGTAGCGATACTGATGATATTGCCTTAATTACCGCGGATTCTAACGATGATGTAGTGGTTGGTGGAACTGCCGATATTGATACTGGATTGTTACTTACTGGAGATGGTAATCTTTGGATCGGAAATGAACCCCCAGATTGGCAAAATATGTCTCATGGGGTGTTCATTGCCGACGGTTATGTTGTTCCTGATGGAGATCCGGCAGAGGGCATTTTTGTATATTCAGAGAGTGGTGCAGGTAAAGCACGAGGCACTTCGGGTACTGTTACTACGTGGGCGGCAGCTGAGCCTCACTGTCCGAGATGTAATTCAGACTTTGCTTTAGAATGGTCAAATCCCAAGTACGGTGGAACCCTGGCTATTTGCGCTAAGTGTTTGGTGGATGCTTTGAATAAAGCCGGAATTACTCCCGATCAATATGCAATATCTCTGCCCGAGGAGGATAATTGAATTATGTTTTATCAAATACAGGTCAAAATACTTCTTCAGATGCTGAAACAGTAACAGTTCTAGAGGTTGAAATACCTGATGAATCTTTTGGCGTAGTCAGTGTAGATGTTACCGCCGCCGAAGAGGATGGATACGTTTATGGTTTTCAAAATTCTTATTTAGTTTCTGTTGATAGTTCTGTTTGTACTATTCGTGATGATAAGGCTCCTCCGATTGAGCTTGATCCTGGAGCATTCGGTACTTCTGTTATAATTGATACAAATGGACAAAATTTTAGAGTACAGGGAGTGGGGACGGTTGGTTATGATTTGGTGTGGGGGGCTCATATAAAAACTTTACTGCATGAGAGGAGTCCATAATGTCAGCTCTTCTTGATCTTGTAGCAGGCGAAGCCGAAACCGGCGGAGTAACTTCAGTTACCCTGGTAGAAGCTGAAATTCCCGATGGATTTTTCGGATGGGTGTTTGTTGATGTTTCTGCGGAAGATGGTAACGATCCAGCCAACACTTATGGTTTTCAGAATTCTTATCTGATTTCTGCCGAAGCTGGAGTATGTACTATTATTGATGATACGGCGGTTCCTATTGAGCTTGATCCGGGGGCTACCGGAGTATCCGTTACAATCGATACAAATGGACAAAATTTCAGAATAACCGGTAATGGCGTGGCTGGATATTTCAACTGGGTTGCTAGGGTTGGAACCCATACCACTATTGAAGAAACAGTACCCGTACCAATAGCTCTAGGATTTGATCTGTGGCTCAGGGGAGATTTAGGAGTAACGACAGGTAGCGGTATTGCTACTTGGGCAGATCAGAGTGGAAATGCACATGATGGCACTCAAGCTACGGAGTCAAAGCGGTTAGCTTGGCGAAAAGGGGATCGTAATTTTGATGGTCATGCTAGTGTGGAAGGGGATGGAGTTGCGGATTGGATGAGTTTAAGCGCTGGAGCAGGGTGGCCAGCAGGGACGAGTCATACGTTTGTTGCGATTTTGAACCAGGATAATGCAACCGGTTTTAGTGACTTTATTTTTGACGCTCAGACCGGACGGCTCATAATTTGTGCCCTAACAGGTACGACATCTGGCAAAGTTGGATGGTATGACAGTGCTACGTATCGTGAGCCAGGAAACGCCGTGCTCGGTCCACAGTGTCTTATATGGTTGCTGAATGATACCGGCAACCTTGGGTATGTGTACCGAAACGGGGTGTTTGTGGGGCAAGATACGTACGGTGCATCGGTTGCCGTAGGTGGTATGGTGAGTATTACTGGACGTTACGATGGCACAGCAACAGCATTTTTAGATGGCAAGATCGCAGATTTAGGCTGGAAAGATGCCCTTTTAACCGATTCACAAATCTGGACATTAAATGAATATCTTTATAGTCGTTATCCGAGTTTATGGACACATTCGGCATTAGGAGTTGGGGTTGCAGGACTAGTGGTGCCCGGCGCGGTCGGGTATATTGATAGTGAGGCTTACTGGTACGCGAACGCCGCGACCGTCGAGCTGAGCGGCTCCGATGCGGTGGCGTTGCTCGACCTGTCAGTGAGCCGGGAGGAGTTGCTGCTAAATCCCGGATTCGAGACGGGCAGCCCGCCGGACGATTGGACTGGAGCTGCCGGAGTAACCGTATCAGGACAAGCAGGCGCACGCACGGGTGGCAGTGGTGCTCAGATTTTGCGC
>Ga0307377_10001379_pt1 | contig 30984 bp, 32 predicted proteins | sample TR3MG_FD_202535 | JGI IMG/M metagenome (GOLD analysis project Ga0307377, IMG submission 202535) | Soil microbial communities from Risofladan, Vaasa, Finland - TR-3 | ecosystem: Environmental > Terrestrial > Soil > Coastal area > Acid sulfate soil | place: Finland: Risofladan, Vaasa | collected... | reverse complement strand
CGAACGATGATCTTACAGAGAATAATGATATCGATTGAAGTCGATGCCAAGCAGGTGACTGAAACGAACTGCGAAAACATTGTGGATGCCATCGATGAGATTGACTTTCAGGAAGTCATCCGCAACAAGATCGAAGAGTACGACAAGAAGGTAGCGAAGAAAGTCAGGGTCGAAATAAATTCGGCTTGCTCCTGACGAGACCAGTTCGCCAGCTCTGAATAAAAGCTGGCACAATTTCAATCTCGAAACGATAGAGTCAGAAACATTAACTGGAGGTGAGTGATGAATCAACTTGGATACATTATAAGGTTGATCAGTAGCGAAGAATACCTGTACAGCCATCCCAAAAAGGGCGTAGGAATGTTCGACGCCAATATTGATATGGCGATAGTGTACGATGACCATAAAGTTGCGGTGCAGGCAATGAGCGAGCTGAAGCTCGCCGACAACTGCGAGGTCGTAGAGGCGTTGGTCAAGACGATCATCGAGGAATACGAGAGAGTAAACAGAAAAATAAAGATGAAGACGATCAGGCGGAAGTGTTCCGAATGCGGTGAGTACTTCAAGCAGGAGGTCATCGACTTTGGCAGTAAGGAGCTGACGGACGATGTCTACGACGAGTACTGCGAGAAGTGCAACCGAAAAGCAATGCGGTAAGATCATTCAAAATAAAATGGAGGTGACTGATGGGCATGAAACATTATATCGTCAAGGTCTCAGCGGATCCCCGTTACGATCAGTACTGTATCTTTGGTGACGGAGGATTAACAAAGAAGATTAATTATGCTTCCAGATTTAATTCTCACAAGGAGGCGATTAAATTCTTAGATCACTACCAGCTCTCAGAGTATCCTTATGTCATCATAGAGTGCAGGGACAATAACAATATTAGCGGATACTGAAGTCAAGAATAGAAGGGGGTGATAAAAGTGAAAGAGAAGAGGGTCGAAAGATTATACCACAGCTACAAGAGGATGCTGGGACACGCCAACCGCCTGAGTAGACGGGCTGAGGAACTCAAGGCAAGCGTGTTGAAGGAGATGGGACGCAAGCGTTCTGTTCCCCTGAGCGACGGGAGCGTACTGAAACGCAAGGTCGTGGAGGTTCCCTCCCATGTCGTTGAGGAGTACAACTACACGACTGTCAGACGGGATTTCCGTCTCCTCCCTAAGTGAGTACGACTGGCTCGATCGGAAGCCAAGAATTCCGATCCCATTTTTAGAAAGGTACGAAACAAAAACAGAGAGGGGGTGAAGTAATGAAGAAGACGATCAAGATAGATAACGAGGAAGGCGATAACATCGGCGTAGCTCAGGTCGAAAAGCAAAAAGACGGGACGCTGGATGCGATCTGGCAGGTAAAGATAGATAGCGAGGAGATGGGCGTCACAAGTGTTATTCCGATGGGCGGGAAATCTTTCCCGAACGAGCAGGAGGTAGTAGACTTTGTGAAGACTGTCAACAAGCTCATTCGAGGTATCCTGCGAGTCCTGACCAAGGCTAAGGTGCAAGGCGTTAATGTGCCTTCCGTTCAGTTTGCCATGGGAGTGGCGAGGGCAACTAGCATTGATATCGACAAGGTGTCCTTTGTCCTGCTGTCGCTTATGGAAAATAAGGTAATCGAAGCGATCAGGTCTGGTGAGGCTGAGAAGTATATTCAGCTCACGGCAAGCGTCAAAGGACTTGCTGAGAAGTATCCTGAGTTGCTCGACGATGTGTAGTTCTGCACGAGGACTGGTGGACAGGTGCCACAGGGTGCCTGTCCGCCTTTTTTTTTGCCCCGATCTACCCGGGGCCGTCATGAAGGCAAAATGTAGTGAAGGCAAAATGAAGGCAAAATCTACCAGCCACCCCGCCGTACGCTTTCTTTCAGCATCATATCAGCGGTATCGAACACCTCTTCAATCACATCTTGTTTTGACTCGTCTGTGAATTTTTTATCAGGGTTTGATACTACGCCAGACATAATCTGCCCAGCAAAGTAGTCCCGCACATTGCGTTGAGATTGCTGGAGTGGCGTCGTTGGTTCTGCGAGTTCAAAGTCAGGGTCACCGTCACATGGGTCTTTGATTTTTTCTATCATCGGTTCATCCTTTCAGTTCGTTCCACAATGGAGATCGTACCGATTCTTTCCTGCTCTCGAGAGCGAACAGAGCGTCGGGTGCCAGAATATTCGAGATCGTCTGCCTGTACCAGATAACTTTATCAGGCTTTAAAACATTCACGGCAAGCCTGACCATCCTGTGGTAGTATTCGACATGGTACTTCCATCCAGCCTCCCCAATTTCTGTGATCCAAATCTTTTTCTTATGACTGGCTTCCCTGTTCCACTCTTTAATACTGTTGGCAAGCTTGACCATCTCCATCTGTTTGCCAAGGCTGTCGCCGTAGATATGAACCGCAGATATGTCAGCCGTGGTGTACAGGATGAGGTCTTTCAGGATGCGGGTGTTGGTTACGCCACCCCAAGGCGGGAACGCCCGTTCGTCGATACTGTTGTACGGTGCCATCGTTATGACCTTCACGCCGTTTATGTTCTGGTGTATCCAGTCCGAGTATCGATTGGTCTTCACGATAAGTTCCTCAAGCGACTTAATCGGCTCTCCCGGGTACACCATATGAGGAAGTTCGTTGAAAAGCTCTATATGCTTTATGAAGGTAAAATCCTTCTTGATGATCGATAGCCTGTCCATCATCGAGTCGTTGGTTCCAAAATCCAACTGGGCCACAACCGTAATGCCACCTTGATCCGCCAGCCATGCAGACCTCTTGAAGGCGTTGTACTCAGAGCCGATGAACGGCATCCTGATGACTGGCTTGCCTCGATATAGCTTCAATACATCGAGGTACTGTGCCTCTGTGCCGTACTCAGCAGAGAACAGAGTCGCCCCATCCAGCCGTTCGTTATGACCACCAAAGATTTTTGCACACAATAATTTAATCAGGTTTATCATCTTGTTTATCCATTGGTTCGTATTCTTTATCGATCTCTGCTAAAGCTCCATTGAGGGTGGTTCCGCAACTGCCCACCTCCTGCTTGCCGTCTTTCCACCACGCAAACATCCTGACGCCGTCCTTCAGTCCCTTGATGTAATCCTTGCTTGCCTTCATTCCGCCACCTTGATTATCATACTCGGTTGCTGGAAGTCCTTGATCTTCGTTCCAGCGATGCATGAATCTATCACGGTCTCCCCTTTGGAATTCTTGCTTACCTTGTAGGAAGGGTTGCTGAAGTCCTTGACTGTCGTCCCCGGGAGAGTGGGCCAGACAATTACCTTGTTCACCCCTTCCTCCACTATCTTAAATCCAGATCTCTCGAAACTTATTATCGAGGTGCCAGCGATGGTAGGCGTTACGGTGATTTTAACAGGCTTGTCAACCGTGAGCGTCTTGACCGCCTCGACGGACTTCCTGAACGCCTCGGCGGACTTCCTCATAGCCGTTATACCTGAACTGGGTTCTCCCGCAACGACGGCGGTTACAAAGCAGAGGGCTGTTAACAGGTAGAATATTTTTTTCATTAGTTCCCTTCCCTAAAAAATATTATTGTTTTTACGAATTTTTCAAGGTTGCTCACTACCTCTGGCTCTAACACGATTCTGTTGCTCGGATCGGTTGGCAACCCGTTTTGCGTCGTGAGTGTTATTTGATACCCATCGTACTCCGCATACACGCTGTCACCAAGGTAGGCTTTATCTACTGGCTCCATATTAATACGACCGTCCTTTCTTGTTGATCTTTTGAAATTTTGAATTGCTCTTTTTTGATCCACTTGACGATTTCGGGTTTATCATCTGGGAGTATTCCTGCAGTAACGATTGCATCAACAAGGTACTTCTCGCTTGATCCGCCGTAGTCAGTTCTCCTGTGGCGATACTCGACAATATCAATACCAACCTGTCCATTAAGTCTCGCAGTTTTTTTCTCGACCACGGGTTCATTGCGAGGATGCGATTCCAAGTGGGAAGTTTTGCTGGAAACGCCAAGACGAGCAGAGGCACGGCGTTGCTCTTTGACCATCGTTTTTCTGACTTGATCTTGGTAACGCTTCGGGAGGTCATTAATTTTTATTCTCATTGTCCTTTATGGTAACGGGTGACGATGGTTTGTAATGACTTCGTATTTTTGCTACCCGTCCAGAGTATCCTATCTTGATGAGTGCATTCTCGACGGCATAAGCAGGTAGTAAGTAACAAATTGGTTTAAACTTCTCCACAAGGCTGTGGATCGGTAGCCATTCCTCCCTCTTTTTTTTGCTCACAAAGTCCCACCATACTATGCAGGCTATTTTTATCCTGATTTTCTCGTTTCCGATTTTACTCAACCGACGGAGCCATTCTCCCGGTTCGATAGAGTTTAACTTCTTGCTTCTTTTGTACTGCATATTTAATCCTCTTTCACGAGTTCGATTGATGGTTGCATTGCTTCGGACTTCAGTACGCCAGCCTCTGTCAGCTTCTCCTCTACCTCGTCCTGCTTTTTAATACGCTTCGCCAGCTTCTCGATTGAAGGAATCTTAATGTTAACGCACTCCCTGACAAACTCCTCCTGAGTAAACCATTGCTCAGCGATACCTATGGAGAACGCCCTGTCGGCGTCGGTGATTACCCTCCGCTCCTTCGGCTTGCTGAATGTAGCCCACGGGATTGCCTCTGGCTGGTTACGCATCGCTTCTTTCAGCCATTGCTTGAATCCCTGCTGTGCCTTCTCCGCCAGCTTGAAGGCAACATACATTTTTTTCAGCCTCAACGACATAGCAGGCGTGATACGCTTTTGGATAGCCGTAAATGCCTTCGGGGTCTTAAACGATTCCTTGCATCGCTCAGGGTTTCCGTTCGCCTTGCAGTATTTACAACGATCAGGGAGTGGCAACCGTGGTGCCTTCGGCATGAAACACGCATCACGGATTGCGTAGATCTCCTTCCGTGACTCAGTTATCTCGTCTGGGCCGTAGTGGCACGACGAAAAAGCTGAATCCGCAGGATCATTTCCAGCAGCAAATAGATGGGCGTCGATCTCAAGGCACCCAAACTTCTCCGCTACCTTTAAGGCGTACACCCTCAGTTGCAGGTTTAGCTCCGCCGTGATCTGTCGTCCCCAGCCTGACTTCCAGTCAAAGAGTTGCCATGTACCGTCGTTGCACAGGGCGACAAAGTCTGCCGTGCCTGATATTCCGTCGTCAGTTTCATCCAACTTAAGCTCTGGGTAATATTTCAGCATACCGCCGTGTTTAATTAGGATTACCTCCGCCCTGCTTACAAACCACTTGGTCACGATGGTTTCCCGTTCGTTCAGTTCGCAAACAACTGCAATATCGTTGACATCCTCAACTGTTCTTGAGAAGTACATACGCAGGGCGTTGTGGATTTTCTTCCCGCTTTCTGCGACACCACCCTCGTCGGGCAGGTCGGGAAGTCCCGACTCCGCTTGCACGGAGCCGGGACATAACCGTCTTTCAAATGTTGATGCTCGGAGCGTGACTGGCTTCATTTGCTACCCATCTCCTCCGCTCTATCGTGAATCGCACTAACATTCTTGATCAATGCTGATGCCTTGGCGTTGCTGAGATGCTCCAGAGTCTCGTGTGACTTCAGGATGTTGTCAGCACGAAGGACGCTCAACAACTGACCCTCTGTTCCACCGAAGTCCTGAATGAACATCCGAAGCAAGGTGTCCTGAGGCGTTTCGTCGGACGGATCGCCTCCATTGGTATCGGCCTCGAGCGGCTTCTTCTTGGCGGGTGTCTTGACAGGTGCCTTCTTGTCATCCATAGGAAGGTTATCCTCCTCCTCGGCAGGGGCAGGTGGCGGATCAACTACGACCTCTTTCCTGAAGATCGGCTGCTTGGCTGTCGGCGGAACCCATTGCCCGTCTGGAAGGCGGTCATCATCGACTTCGACAATATCCCTCTGCTCGGGCGACAACTCGAGCCACTTGGACAGGCGACGAAAGGCAGTCTTCTTCGCCATCTCGTTCCAGTCCGTAACCCACGGCCCTGAATTGCCAGCCTTGCTCCGCTTGCGGATCTTCTCGACCTCTTCCCTGCTCATCACCTCCGCCTTCTCCGTGCCATCTTTGAAGCGGCAGATTGCGTACACCGCATACATTTCGCCACGGGGCTTCTGGAAGTTGATTTTGTGCGTCTTGATCTCGCCCTTGTCGTAGGCAAACTCATCCTCCTGACAGACGATATCGGCGTGAATGAAGGATACCTTGCCCGTCCGCATCGCCAATTCCACCAGACCCTTGTAGTCGATGATGAGCTGGCATTCCATGCAACCTTGTCTCTGGTTATTAAACGGTATCAGGTGACATCTCCGTCCGTCGGGTTCAAGCCCGAGCTGAGACAGGTTAAGCAGGCTGTTGAACAGGCTTGCCTTCGTGCAGTCCGCCAGCTTCGGCGTCTTGGTCATCGCCGTAAGGGCGATACGGATGAACCTGTCGGGCGACAGGTGTCTGGGGAGTGCCTTGATGATCTGGTTCTTGAAGGCGTCGCCCTCAATAAGTTGCCTGATCGTCAGGGATTCCGTCCCCTTTTTTTGCATTTCTTGCGTCATAATTAATTTTCCTTTCGTTGATTGATTCTCTCGTACATACCTCGCACTTACCTTTCTTCAGTTCTGACCCGTCTACCTCCTTCCCACATTGCGTACACAATGCGACCTTGGTTGTTTTGTTTTTCCATTTCATGGCTGATGCTCGAAAATGTTTTGTGTTATCTCGTCAAGTTCGTCGTCGAAGGCGGAGCTGCATTCGTCAATATTTTCTGGACACTTCTCGTGCATCAGCCCGCCGACTCTGCTATTATAATTTCTTTTAAATAGCTCTGGCAATTCTAGGTCTACAACCTTTTTACTCATTAACTTTCTCCCGAAAGAAGACATGATTACCGACCACGGCAACTAACTGCATCTTCTTTTTCCATCGTTTGAAGGTATCAGGTGCAAGCTTTGGGTTCAAGAAGTGAGTGACGGAGCTAATGGGCTTGTAGGCAGGTGCGTGTATTGCCCGGGCGACCTTCATGCAGTCCTTCCACTCTGGTTGATCAAAGGCTTTTTGTTTATGAAGTTTTTTAAGCAGGATTTTGTAGCCCCAGTTCCAGCAGGAGAATTTTTTCTTAGCGAGGCAGACCTCTGCGAGTGACTTCCCGCTGATGATGTGATTGTAGGCAATCGTCTCCCCGACCATGACCTTTCCTGCATACGGCTCTCCGCCTGCCTCCGCCATGATCGTCAACGCCACGGCTAGAACATCTGTAATCACCTCGCCCTCCCGTTTAATTCGCCGACGAGCTGGGTAAGAAACCGTAACACGAGCAGGCGACGCAACGCTCTTGTTGATAGCCCCGTCAGATTGCTTGCGTAAATAAGTTTATCCCTTACTATTCTCTCCGTCCTGTTGGTTACTTTTTTTACCATAGGTTTTCTCCTTTGTTGCAAAATGTATCACAAAAAGATGCGAAGTCAATATAAAAACACAATTATTTACGCACAAAACGCTAGGGATTGGGGTAGAATTAGATACGAAAGCAGATCTATTTAGCTGGCGGGGGCGTTTTGGGCGGGGTTGCCGTCGGCTCCAAATCCTTCAGCGACTTGAGCATCATCTTCCGCACCATCGTGTACACATCGGTGCCGTTCGCCTTCGCCACTCGCTCGAGGGCTTGCCTTATCTCTTTCTTATCAGATGGCACTTGATCTCCTCCTCGCTCTTACGCTGTCGATGTAGATCTTTCGCTTCACCTTGGATCGTATTTTTATTACGGCTTTGTCCACGATCTTCTCGATCCTGTCACGATCCTTGATCTTCTCTAATTTGGTGTGGGTTCTCTCCAGCATATTACGGATCATCTTTCCTGATGTCTGTATGTAAGTGTAGTACTCCTCTTCGGTCATCATACGCTTCCTTCTGCCCCTGCCGACCGTCGTGGATTTCGGAGGCTTGCTGATAAAGACTTCCTTGTTGGCGATGAATCTCCATACAGGATCGGATTGCTTATCGCTGATAAAGATGGAGAGTGGCCCAGTCAGTTGCGGGACTGGTTCGCCGAGCAGGTTCAGTTTCGGTCTGACAAGGCGGGACGCAACAGGCAACTCCCGAAGCAACGCTTCCTGTATCGTTGCGTTGTCGTGGATCTGGGAATCGAATGTCCTGTCGATCTGCTTGAACAACGCTGGTACCGCCGAACTCGCATTGCGGATCAGATAATTCTGCAACTTCCTTCCGCTCGATTCCGAGGTGCCTGACTGCAACATAGTCATAACCTGATTGATTCCAGACAGGAAGGACATATCAAATATGACCGATCCAGACTTCAGGGTGGCATACGAAGCTCTTTGCCATTTGCTCTTCTCATCCAGCTTGTGCCAGCGTTCGGCGTCACGGATCGACCCGATGATGGCAAACGGGATCGCCAGCGGGGTCAGGCGGTAGTCGAAATACCGTTTCCCAAACTTGAAGCTGTAAGGACGCCATCCAGTTTGTCGCAGTTGATACGCCTTGTTCAGTTCACTTGGCCCAGAGCCATATATCGCAAAGGTCTTTTTGTCCTCATCGTCATCATCTCCCTGCATCTTGTCTGCCATATAAGCGGACACCATTCCTATGGTTCCCATCATAGCCTTTGCCATCGTAGTCGCACGGCGATGACCTGTCATTGGAGTCAGCTTGCCTTTTAGATCACGCATCCCACGGATCGCCCGTACGAAGCCCCAAGGAGTATAGTCAATCGTCGTGTTGCCGACATTTGCAACGATCCTCGTGAAAGGTACCGCCAGTCTCAGCATCGGCACAGACTTGGAAACTTCTGATATCCCTTTGGCGAGGATCCCAAGTTGCCCCTCGGGCTGATAGTTGTATGTCACCCGTCTGGCGTAGTCGGTTGCCTCGGTAGTAATCTCCTCGGGGCGATTCCTCTCTGCAAGTTCCTGAACCCTCAGTTCGATTTCGTTGCCTCTAAACTTTTCTGCTATCGCAATTGCCCTGTACTTTGCCTGAACATCTTTTGATAGCCCAGTTAATTCAGCCGCCCTTTCCCATACTTTATCCGCTGGTGTCTCGCTCTCCGTTCGGGCGATGTCCGCCGCTAGCATCATTGCACGAGCTTCCTGCCCAGCCTTGTAGAACAGCATATCGACTGCTTGCAGGGAGCGAAGCACATACTTCCAGTTGGATAGCACCTTCATCATCCCACGGAACGGAAAGAACTCAAGAACCTGCGACTGCTCGTACTTTTCGTCACGGATAGGGAAGCTCCCTGTCTTCATTACATTGTACGCAGCTCTCATCCCGGAGCCTACACCCTTCACGAACCCCCAGAGGGCGACAGGGGCGTTCCGTGGCTCGACAATTATCGATGCCGTGAGTGTGCTTATTAAGTTGAATAAATTACCAGCCATATTACGCTCGGCGGTCTGGTATCCAGAGAGGATGTTGGCATACCAGAGCGACCACACCACATCCATTTTTGCTATGGGCATCTCCGTCCTGATAAAGTCAAGCATCTTGCGGACTTCATCGTCTTTTTTAAATCCCTCGGGAGCGTCTTTGATGGCCTTTGCTAGTTTGGCTACCCGGGTTCTGATCCTCTCGCTCTTTGGGTCGGGCAAATCAAATGCTGTGACGATGGCGTCACGGACATTTTCGTCCGTTAGATCATCACGGCTAGCCAGCTCTGTAATATTCTTGTATGCTTTCTGTGTCTCAGGATCGATCTTCCTGCCTGTCGTAAACTTCTTGAGGAAATCCGCCCTGCGTTTCACAGTCCTCTCAGCAAAGCGTGTACGGGTAGCGTCCATTAGCTTTGTCGCTCTGGCTTCGGAGACGCCAAGCTGGGCAAGCCTGTCGATGATTGTTCGAGGCTCGGCGGTCAGGCTGCCAGTAGCCCATTCCCTCAGGACGGCGTTAACCTGCCTGGCGACATCCCTTCCGCCCGCTTTCTCTCTCTTAGTTTCCGCCTTCGTCGCCTTTCTTGCACCACGGGCTATGCGATCCATCGCCCTGATCTTTGCGTCGTTGTAGATTCTTCCCATATATTGTGGCAAATTGGGATCTGGGATATTCTCGGTCATTGCCTTTGAGAACTCATTGAGCGTCCTGATCCTTCCCTTGATGATCAAGCCCATACCGTATCTGGCAAACATCCCGAGCTTCTCGTCAAGGGTAAGCTCCTCTGACTGCTCTGTGGCAAGTGATATTCCAGCAGGGATCTCAGTCTCCTCCGAGGAGAGGGTCTCCTGTGCCACCTTCATTTTTTCATCGTTTGCGAGATATCCTGTCAGCTCTTTTTCACGCTCCGAGGAGATCATCTCGAGGACATTGGCAATTCTCTGTTGGATATACGGCTCGTTAACCACCTCGCCAGCGGCCCCTTCGGTAATTCGACGGTATCCCAACACCAAGTCCTTGACATCTTGCCGTTGCATTACCGAGTCGGCGTAGCGGTTGACAATCTTCCTCATGAACCTCTCGGCCCCTGCTGGCGTCGCAAGGACGCTCCGCCACATAATTGCATTCGCCTGAACCGCACGACCGTACTCACGGTTAATCTCGTCTAATTCCAGCCCTATATCCACCGCCATGTCGTAGTGCTTGTCGGAGAGTTCTGGATTGGTAGACCTAACCGCCTGTGCCTCGTCGTCGTGAGTCTTCATCAGGATAAAGCCGAGGAGAACCCTCTGGTCGGCGGTGATCCTCGAACCTCTGTTAAAGTACAATTCACGGGCGTTGTTTATACCCTCGGTGCTAAGTATCGACATAACCTCGTCAATCAGCACCACATTAGGCTTGACCTCGTAGAAGATGTCAACAAATTCAGCCCTCAAATCTTCAGACCGTATCCCCTGCGTGTCCCGGGAGATGTTCAACGCCGTGCGGGATGGTTTTTGCTCGGAAACGGGGGCGGCTTCCTCTTCGGCTTCAGCTTCGGCTTCTTCCGTGGTATATTCTATGTCCTCAGGCGGAACCATCTCGTCCACCATGGCATCGTCCTCAACGGCGTACCTGATGTCCTCTTTCTTCGGATCAAATCTTTTGGACAGCGGGATTACATTGCCAGCGTCGTCACGGGTGACGGGGTCGGCAGACTTGATGCGGGAGGGGGAGAAGACGGCATAAGAATCAAAATCATTTATTCCGTCTGTATCGTGAATAATTACCCCGTCGTACCCCATCTTTTTAAATGCTTTAACTATAGTTCCATCTGGGTCTTGTTCTTTATCAAATAGTTCCCAGCTTGCTCCTTTTTGAGATAAAAACCTTTCGTTAACTCCGTTATCAACAAGCGTGTTCAACCTTGCTTCGCTAATACCTTTGCGAAGATCGGCGAACTCACCATCCAAATAAAACTTTCTAGTTTCTCCAGAAGTTCTTCCTCCTTGGGTTTGATATCCAGCCGCTGCGTTTTTATCTGGAGTAAAAAAGGCTACATTACGCTCAACATCCCAAGATCCAAGCACATTACTATTGTACCCTTTAGATGGGATATCAAATTTAGTGAAACCAGCATGAGGACTACCGTGATAAACTGGTTCGGAGTCATACCATGCCTTCTTCGCAGCCTCGTCCACCATCCTCTGGGCAGTCGCTGTGTCACCCTTCTCGACCGCATCCATATACGCCTGATCCTCGGCGGGGGTGACGGCACGGGTAGCGAATTTTACATCTTCGCTTTGCTGACCCAATATCCGCTCTCGTTTGAATACGATGGTTTCTTTTGGGGCGACAATGGCATCAAATCCTGCTTTCTGGAGAATCTGATTTGCTGTAGTCGCCTTGTCTCCCGTGGAGTTTATAACCAGTTCCGACCAGACGGCATTTGCTGTGGGTTTATATGATTCGTCAAATGGGCCGAGTTCCCAGCCAGCAATGGAATTGATCGTGGCGAGATCTTCGTTCGATACGAGTCCCTGCCCCATAACGAACGGCTTTTTGATTTCTAAACGGGCAGAAATTACTCTGGGACGCTCTCCTCTGATTGTCCGTATGCGACCACCCTCTTCTGCCTTTGCATATCGTTCGGCACTCTGTCTGTCCGTGGTAAAGTAGAACCCCTTGCCATAGGCATTGATATTCGTTATCTTATCGCTGAATTCGGCAAACTCACTTTGCGTTCCGTGGTAATACACCTGATCCTCGGTGGAGGTGACGGCGGTCTTGGGTTCTTCGGTAAGTGATATCTCTTCGATATGAGAAGAGGCGGGAATTACTGCGGAAATAGATCCCTCATCCTCTCCAACATTTTCGTAAAAATATCCCCGCCTTGCCATTCCCCGTGTTATTTGCCCACGCATCACAGCGTTTGCCTTAAAATCTTCCAAGGCGTTCTGAGGAGTATTGCTCATTTTGCCCGTGATCCTAAACGCCCTAAGGCTTGGCGTTGCCGTCATCGCTACGGGCGTCCTGTCGCTGTACTCTGCCTTTCCAGTAGGATAATAATCTTCCTCTGGTGCTTCAATATTAAATCCAGTTTGGTTGTATCCTCTTGGATCAATTTTTTTCAATGTCTTATTCCCTGCGATGAGAGTCTTTCCGTATTCTCTTGTTCCGTCCCATTCGCCGACTGCGGGTACCCCGATCCGTGCTTCAAGAGCCTGCTTTGCTGCGGTGTATGTTCCAATATGAAGACCATTGGCTGATCCACGAAGGTCTCCGCTTGGTGAACCGTGCCAGAAAACAGACTCGTCGTTTTTCGCTTCCTCAATAGGCATAGAAGTAACAGCGAACTTAGGCTGTTCCATTATGATTGATCCGTCGGCTAATTGACTTTCCTCGACGGCGAACTTAACCGTCGGCTGAATCTTTCCGCTCACGATCTCAGTCGCTTTTGCAACTGCCTGTGGTTTTTCGGTCTGTAGTTGCTCGACGGTTCTTCCGAGGTGTTCTATATATTTTTCTGCCCTACCAATATTCTTGGGATTTCTTTCGATAATAGATAATGGTTTTACCAAGGCTCCATCCCACAACCTGATGGGGCTGGTCTTTTGTTTTCCTTTTTTATCGACCTTCAACTCGTCTCTTGTCTTCTTTAACGAGACCATTACTCTCGCCAACGCCGCACCCCTCACAAGTTTATTATTGACCGCCACTCTTGTCATACGGAAGCAACCGTGCGTACCTTTTTGACATTGCACACACGAGGATGCCTGAGGCTGGAATCTTACTGAGCAGGGGCAGACGGTGGCTGTGTCAGTATTTGCTTCATACCCAGTATCAACATAAGCCTTTTTGAGAGATGTCCGTATGCTATCATTGTTGTAGTCATCTTTGTCGATGTGTATGATCGGGAATAGATCGGCATTAAGAAGTTTTCTCAAAACATTAATATCTTCCTCGCCAACATAAAGGTAGGATATATTCCAATTCTTTGGAAGTTTCTTGAGTGCTGAAATGCCATACTCACGCACGAGCTGGCGATCTACCGAGGCATTTATGATTACATTCTTTCCTTTTGGAACAACGATTTGATCCAAAGCACCCTGCCCTTTCCATCGTGCCGTATGATTTCTACTAAAGATAACTGCGATTGTATCCTGTGGCATACCTTCTATGATGCGGTTCATGGCTTGCACTTGTTCTTTGAATCCTATATCCCCGAATGCATTGAACCTAATATGCATTCCTCCGAGGGAAGCTAACGATTCTTTTGTCATCGACGAATGTATACCCTTTAATTCCTTCAAAGAAGCATCAGCAAAAGCGTTGGGATCGTGGATCGCCCAGAGAAGGTTTCTGAAATAATTGACTTGTTGAAATGTGTGGGACTGAATGACAGACGCCGCGTAGCATCGTGGACAGGCGGCGGTAGGAACACAGGACGACAAGGCAAAGTCAAGGGAGAGTCCAGTCTTAATGTTCTTTGTCCAAAATCCGCCCGTGCCAGTAAGCTCGTTTGGTTTCATCCTTCTGAACGAAGAGGCTTCTACTTTTCTTATAGTGTTGGACGCCTGAGTACCACTCCAAGATATAATGCTATTATCAGAAATGCGTTTCCCTGTCATAAAATCAGCAAGGTCTCCGTTTGCTTTAGCCTTTCGGATAACATTAATGGAATCTATAATGCTAAGTTTAGATGGGTCTCCCTTGAATAAATTAGGGAAGAGTTGATTCAATATCTGTGCCTCAGCACTAAATACATTTGAAAGTGGCTTGCCCAGCTCATCGAGCGTGGCGAGTTGTCCGACGGGTATTGGGAATGATTTCATGGTATATTTATTATTGACGGCATATTTAATGTCTTCAATGGATCCTGTGGCATCTCCGTATTTGCGAGTTATCTCCTGTGCGTCCTTACCATCTTGGAAGGCGTTGGGTGCAGGAGGACTACTTTTTATTTCACCTGTCTCCCCTTCCGTAATGTACGGAGGGAGGGTTGTCTCTGGGTATCCAGCCAGCCTGTCGATGGTCACCATCCCAAAGAACTCGACATTGTTGCGGGAGAACAGCCTATTATCTATCGTGGCTTGGTAGTAATCAGCTGCGATATCCTCCTCGACCCTCTCTCGGGAAATATTGGCGATATCAGTCCTCAGGGACTTTGCCATCCCGAGGCGATATTTTGTGAACATATCATTGCTTACACCCCACTCGTCCCTGACAAACTTGAGGATCGCCATCGCCCCTGCGTCACCCTTATTGATCTTAACATGGAATAATTCATGGGAGCTGTCGATTGTCCGTTGGTTAAAGACGACAACCTTCTCGTCCGCCATCGTCACGGCGGATATCCTAACCAGCGGGTTATGGATGAAGACGGCGGTATATCCTTCTTGGGCAAATATGTCGGTAATCTCTACCGCCCTGTTGCTCAGGTCTTTGAAGACTGGCTCTGCCCCACGGATAAGGTCTACAACGGGAGCATCCCAGCCTGTATTGCCTTTTGCACTTGCTCTGCGTCTGAGTCTTCGTAAGGCGTTCCAACCCGTACGGAGAATGTCACTACGGTTTTGCCGTCTTTGCTCTTCAGTTTCACCAGCGACGGATGGCTCTCCGACTCGTTGGACGGGCTGTCCTCCCCGGGGGACTGTTCGTCCGCTAGGTTGTTCACTAGGTCGTTTACTCGGCTGCTTGGTTGGTTGTTCTGTTGGTCTTGCTGTGTCATCTTTTAATCCTCCATAAAATACATCTCTCGTTCTTACCTCCGCCAATACCTGCTGAGCCTCGGCTTCCACGAAGCCATGATTATCAAGAAATTCTTTGAACTGCTTCGTGGCACCAGCGTATTCCCTCTCGACCTTGGTCTGATCGAAGCCAAGTTCCCTTGCGATGGTGGCGTGATTCATCCCCTCTAAATGACGAACCATAACCTTTCTTCTGGTCTCTGACAAGCCCTCAAGTCCCCAAACCCCCAGCAACCTCTTCCAGTCCTCCCAGAACTCGTTTGACATTACGATGTCCCTCGGGTTGCCCTTCTCCATTACTATCTCGGATACATCCTTACTTACCTCGACCGCCTCGCCCTCCGCTGTTGCACCGACCCGAACTGGCGTCTGGAAACTTACTGTCGAAGGCTCTCTCTTGGCTGCATTGTTTACTTTGTCTATGTAGTTCTGGAGACTCTGGGATACAACTGTCTTCATCCAGCTCGTAAAGTTGGGCTTGTCGATATCAAAGGTTGCGACTGCCTTGGCGAGTGCCTTATCCGACTCATCCTCAATCTCCTTTTCGGACATAGGCGAATTCGTAAATCGACTGAATGCATACGACCTTGCGGCGGGTCGTGCCTCGGCGACTAGCCTGATCCTCTTTTTTGCCCTAGCCATAAACGCCTGCTTCTGGGCTTCCTGTGGTTCGGTTGTTGTTGGCGTGAAAATCATATCGCCGTTCGGTTCGGGTATAAAACCGTTCTCTCCATACCATGTAGTCACCGCACTCTTCTGTGCGGCACTATCTCCAGCAGGAGTAACCACCAGATCAACATTGGTATCCCGTGCGGTTTCTCTCAGCATCCTCATCAGGTTGACGAGATCCCCTTGCCCGGGTTCAAACGCCTTCATGTCAATAATCCGCACCCTGTTGCCGTCTGGAGCAAGGTCTACCCTGACCCCGGTAAGGATGACGGCGTCGGCATCAGGTCTTTTCTCACTTACAGGCAAGGTACGCCCCTGACCTGCTATATTCTCAATAAACGAAGTGACGGCGGGAGTCGCCTCTTCAGCCGTGGTTGCAAACTTGGCTTCACCAATTGGTCGCACGGGCGGTGGTTTCGCAAGACCAATCCTGTTAACCGCCTCGTCCTTTTGTATCGCCTGCATTATCGCTGGCTCAACTTGCGGAAGTGTCCCCGCCCTAATTCCCTTAGTCGTAATGGGCTGTTGCCCTTTTTTAACTTTAGTGGTTGGAATGGACGAGGACACCGCTAATTCTTCCGCTTCCTTCGCTTCTCGTGTTTCTCTCTCCAAGTCTGATGTTGTTCCTTCGGTGGCTTCCAGCCTGTTTTCCGCATTGTACCGTAAATATACGCTCCTGCCTTCTTCTTCCCGTACCCTCGTTTCTTTGCCTCTCTCTTCAGCTTGTCCTCTAGTACCTTCGGCATCTTTGCCTCCTTTTTTCTTTGCTGATTGATCTACCCGTGCCTGTCTCAAAAGCTTCTGGAAGCGTTTGTAATTATCCGACCGAACGAGTTCCTCGACCGCAGCCCTGCCAGCGGTAGGATTTGCCCCGTTATCGCTGGCATTGTTGTAGGTCGTCAGCACAAGACTCGGGAGCAGGGATCCTTTCATTTCTCCTATGGTCGAGGGTAACATATTGTTGTTGATTGCCTCAGCTACTACAGGAGCGTTTTGCTCAGCAAGTCGTAACGCACTTTCGTCAAAGCCGATCTTCGAGGAGAGATCCCTGATTACTTTGGGTTCATATCCCAGTTTACTAAGCCGTTGGTGGAAGTTGATCTCCTGCCTGACCTCGGACGCTCTGGATGCAACTGATCCCATTCCCAGCCCCGCAATCGTGGTCACAAGAACCTGAGGAGCAATCTCCGTGAACGCTTCCTTAATCGTGGGTGCCTTGTCACGCAAGCCGACCTCAGGCTTTGCCTCGATCTTAGCCTGCTGATACTGGGTAAGAGTTTCTGTCGCCAACTCCTCAGGAATATCGAGTGCGATCTTAGTGCCAGCCGTTGCGAGGGTGCGTGAGATGATGTTCTTAATATCAGGGATACGCTTCAGGATCGAGCCGATTGGGGTCTTGATGATACCAGCGGTGATCATATTGCCGACCGTCTCAGGGGCTGCCTCCCAAAAGGCGTACATCTGGGCGTCGGACTCCAGAGCAACCTTCATCTCGTTCCATTCGGCGTCGGTGAGATCTGGCTTTTCTCTTTGTGCCTTGTCGAGCATATCAGCCAAAAACTGATCCTTGGTGGCTCTATACATCACAGGGAAGGTAATGGCTCCCGCACCAGCTACCCCCCCTGCTATTCCGCCTATTGTTCCTGCGACCGTTCCTGCTGGCCCCGCCAAAGATCCAATCGCAGCACCGCCTACCATACCAGCTACCCCAATCGCAGCGGAATAGCCGAGATTCTGTAATCCAGACAATACATCCTGTGCCTTGATAATCCCGAACAACTTGTCGTTCTTCTCGGCTTCCGTGAGATCCCAACGCTCGAGGTCTTTCTTCTGTTCCTGAATCCAGCGGTCGAGGGCGGTGTTGGCGGTGTCTGTGTCGATGTCACCAGCACGGATTGCCTCGGCGAGGATCTTCGGAAACATATCGGCAAAGGCGGAGTAGACTCCAGTCCCGATCACCTTGCCTGCCAAGGAAAGGTCGCTTAAGAATCCACCATCTTCTGGCTTGCCACCGCCAGCGGCGTCACGAGTTTTTTGAGTGAGGGGAACGCTGGGGTTAGGATTTACCCCTGAACTCTCGTCCAGAAAAGTAATGCCTTTATTTTGAGATGGTGCTTCATCAAGAAATGTGATGCTCATTTTAGTCTAAGGTTCCCGGGCGACCATTAATAGTTATAGTATCCCCAGTCTTCCATCCATAAGCTCTTGCAGATGCTTCGTCGGGAAATTCTGTCTGTGGCTTTAGATGTTGTTGATTGATAAGCCCGATCGCCTCATTAATAACAGCCTTACGGGCGGGGGAGGCGGTGGGTAATTCCGCATACAAATCGTTACGCCTTCCTTCCCAGAATTTATTTTCCGCTTCTACATTGGCGGGGTTGCCCCTAAACGCTTTTGTCGCTTCTCCAGCCCTTGGAAGTATGTTTTTTATTTTATCATGCAATTTATACGACGCTTCTATCCCAATTCCAGTTTTTTCTGCCAGCCATTTAACAATACTTCCCGTCTCTCTTGCTATAGCAGGAGAATAGGAGAGTAATCCCGTACCCGGATTTATAAGCCCACTTACAACGGAGAACTCGTGAGTAGTTAATTTTTCGCTTAACTTTTGAGTTATTGATCCTGTTGCTACATTAAGGGGACTTTTCTCGCCAGCCAGAACCAGTTCCCTTCTAGCCTGCTCCGATATTGTTTCGTTCTCGCCTGCTGGCTTCATAAATTTAAGATCGAGCGGAACTCCGTCCACGCCTACTGCTGGGGTTACAACCTTGGGAAGTAAATGACCAAGTCCCTGCTCCCTTGCTAGTTTATCAAACTTTTCAGGATTAGACGCACTCTCTCTTACGGACTCAAAAGTTTCTGTACTCATTTTGCCACGCCAGTAATTCTTCGCAACAGTCCACGGAACCATAGTTACCGATGTTGTGGTAATTGCAGTCGGCTTTTCGATGTCGCCAATGTCTCCCCCGGCATATAAACCATAGTCGTATTTTTTAAGCTCGTTCGTATATATAGGAACCATTACCTTCCCCAAAAACCTCTCTTCCAGAACAATTGGATCAAGTTTTGATATTTGATCCGCCCGAGCGTCGTTCTTTCCTCTTTTAAGTCGCTGGGCAAAAGTAGAAATATTAATCCCTATCTTGCCCCGTAACTCGTCTACTTCCTTTTTTGCATCGTTGAGATATTGATATGCCACCGACGGGTCGCCAACCTGTGCTATCCGTGCCTCCATTACCGATGCGTTATTAATAATATCTTCTATTGGGTCTAGGTATTGAGTGTTGATCTCAAGTGCTTGAAGATCCTGAGCGTTCATTTTTGCTTGCATGGCACTTTTTGCCTGTGCTGCTGAAATAGCGGAGGCACTATAGTTTATCTGATTTTGAGCATCTAAATTTTTTTCAGTCAAAGCGTCCATTCTCAACAAGGCCGCCCTTCTCATCTCCGCTGTTTGAAGCTCGAACTGCTTTGTCCTTGTGGCTACATCGAGGGACTTGAGGTTCGCAAGGTTCATGGCAGATTTTTCCTTGCTTTCTTTTATCTTCATTCCCAGACTGATCCCCTCGGTGATCCCCTCAGTAATCTTGTCCGCAGCTCTCGACCAGTTGACAACCATGTTCTTCGGGTCAGGATATTGTACTTGCTCTCTCCTCTGATATACTGGATATGCCATTTAAATTCTCCTTTTAATAACCTAGATTCGTCTCGCTGTACGGATTTAAATTATCTGACCCGTATCTTCCGCTGTAACCGCCAGCATATGCTGAGTTGTTACTTGTTTTGTCAAAGTCCCGGCATTGCAAATGCCGCTCCTACTTTGCCTGCTGCCCCAAGTATGCTCCCTCCAAGATTCCACCATTGTTGCTCTTGCTGTGCGTTCATCTGTTGTTTAAACATCTCGTAATTCTGTGCCTGTGCCTGTTGATCCATCCCGTAATTCAGACCGCTCATTGCCTTCGAGTATTGCAACTGCGTATTCGCCTGATTGATCTGTGCCTGCACTCCGCCCATCTGAACCGCTGCTCCTATACCTGCCTGTGGCTGCATCATCGTCCCGCCCATAATGGACGACAGATAGTTGCCTGCAATTCCGGGTACATTACTTGGCTGTGCGTATGTCGGTTGCGGGGTGTAAGGCGTCGGCGTCATCATGACATTCTGGTATATGTTCGGCGTGGCGACAGGGGCCATCATCTGCCCTGCTATCCCCGAGAGTTGCCCCATCTGAGCCTGTCCAGCCTGTACATACTGCAGGCGACTAAGCCCAAGATCTCGCAACTGGGCGTTATCGTACGCTGGGCCATACATTCCAGTAGATAAACCACGCTCAGCAGCGGTCTGGGCAATCTCGCTTTTGACGGAGTCTGGAAGCTCTCCAGACAACATCTGGTCGACGGTCTTCTTGTAATCGGAGACGGTGTCTCTTACTCCGGGCATAGCGGTCTCTAGGGCGGTGTAAAATTCTTCGGAGTTGAACTTGTTGACATCGCCGACCTGATCCATGATCCATTTATTGGATTTGGTAGCCTCGTCCCGCATGAACGCATTGCCGTATTTGGATAGGTTTGCCAGCCAGTTGTTCATCTGGTCGGCAAGTTGCATATTATAAGCTGACGCACGACCCGCAGCGGCCCGTCCAGCGGTGTCAAATTGCTCTCCCGCCGATATGCCTTCCTCGATTGACTTAGGCCAATACGATTCAAACTTCTCCAGATTCATCTGGGATATCTTCTCGTACATATCCGCCATCGAGCCGTACATAGCGTCGTAGTCAACAGCTTCGGTCGGCGGAACGCCCATCATCATTTCGTAAGCATCATACTGCTGCTTCTGATTTTTGGAGGTCTGATAATCCTCGTAGCTTTTACCGGGATTTTGTGCTTCGTAATCTTCTCGGCTTAAATATTCATTTGCCATGTTACATTACTCCTACTCTTGACATCGGCATTTGCGATTCGATGTCAATCTGATTATTCTGCGGTTCGATGTCGTTGAGCTGCTCTCTTAAAAGGGAGACCGCAATGTTCTCGTACACCTTGCCTCTTGCGTAGTCGCCAGCGTCGTAGAACTTTATTCCCTGTAACATCGACTTCAGGGCGGGTAGATTCTGGATCAGGAGAGGGTCTGTGTTGTAGGTCAGCGGGATGTAACGCAACTTCACCAACGCCACGCAGGTGTAGGGCGGGGTATAAGTATCGGCGGTGTTCAGGCAGTTTGTGTACGCATTACAGGTGTCCTTGTAGGCACACAGGTAGCAATTCGTCCTCGCCTCCCGACATTGGCAGACGGCGGTCACTCGATATCGACGGAAAGACGGATTGGTATCGTCGGGATGGTAGGTAGCAAGGTTGTACCTCAGAAGCGGATCGACATTATAAAGCGACAGGTAGACATACCCCCTCGTCTGTGGCTTGACGACGCCTGTGATGCAGGAAAATTTGTGCGTTGAATATTTATTCATTACGAAACTAATGTCAACTTCTTCTCCCGGGCCGTCGTCGCTCCGCACTTCAAGCCCGTTCTCGTCCAGTCCCATAATACGAATCTTCTTGTCGGTTTCGTTCTCGGTTGGTGTCACAAGCACATTATAGGCGGTGTACGGATCGGAGTGTGTGCAGTATCCATCCCCGAGATCAACGAAGTCGGACTGGCAGGCGGAGTTGGACTCCAAGGTGCCAGCACCAAAGGTGAGGAACTCATACCATTTCGAGAATATATTGACGGGGGACTCGTCGATATTAACTTTCTTCAGGGTCTGGATCTCTCGGGGCATCGTTATTGTGCCGTTGTTGATCCAGAACCTGAACCTCGCCATCGTTCCCTCGGCGGGAAGCTTCGGGAGCAGACGCATGACCGTCTCGTTAATGGCGTCCACGACCTTCGGGTTCGTGGATGTCAACCCCGATCCCACATAAGGGCAAAGAAATGTTTTTGCTTCTCCGAGTGTTATTCTCATTAGAACGGTATCCTCATTCTGCCATTTGCACTAACTCGAAATACAAGCTCTCTGTTTGATGGCCCCGCATCAGGGTTATACGCAGCGATATCAAAAGTTGCTGAAGACGGTGACACTCCGATATTTAAATACGAACCTGTAATTGCGAATTTATCATCATATTCTATCATCACGGTCATCATTGGTAGTTCAAGCCCTCCGACAAAATATGCTGTGCCGAGTGTCGGGCATATAATCGAGTATGGTAAGCCTGTGTACGCAACGGATGATGTCGGTGTTATTCCTGCTGTTCCTACTGCTGGATATCTATAACTGATCATGATTGGATGGATGGATTCCCAATACCCATTTACAGTATCAGCCCAGAATAAACCATTGGGTGGGCTTCCTATTTTAGCCCATAGACTTCCAACTCGTTCCGTTGCGTTTGGGGGAGTCGTTGATGGCACCACAATCTGTGATGGATCACCACTTGCCATTATTGGCATCGTGGCGTTTACCCATGCCGAACCGTTCCAACGCCATAACCCACCTTCGTCGGTTGACTTTAGCCATAACATTCCAATCGCCCCAGAAGCTGGAGCAGTATCTTGAATTACTATCGGAGATGATTTCAGAACCCATACGGCACCCTCGTAAACATAAAGACCCTGCACGGTCGTGACGCTGTCCGTCTTCAACCACGGACGGGTCGTGTTGGTCGGGGCGGCTGCTCCTACATGAATAGACATATCGTCCATTAAAGTCCACGCTCCGCCAGTATAGTAATAAAGTCCTTTAGCGTAAGATACGCTTTCGGTCGTGTTCAGCCATAACACTTCCGTGTCCGTGGGAGCGGTATCGCCGACATAAATCCCTATCCCAGCCATCAGATCCCATATTCCCGTCGCAGAATCAAATTTATAACAGCCTCGTTGCGTATAATGCGTCGTCCCCTCCACGACATCTATCGCATCCGTCTTGACCCATATTTTATCATGATCGCCGACTGCGGGAACGGAGGAGCTTACCACCAGAACCATCAGGTCGTCCCCGTCCGAGTTGGCATTTACACGCAGGTAGTTTGGAAGATCCAAGATCTCCTGCTTGCGGGTCGTGTGGGATAATCCGTCAGGCGGGGTTACTGTTGATATTGTTAATCCTAAACTGTCCAAACTCATAATACCTCCTAAGCTGCGATGTAATCGTAGTCCATTAACTGTGTTCCTGTCAACTCATAAGTTCGGTCGCTAGCGTTTTCCTCAATGATCGGGGCGTCAGGTTGCGTGTCCGCCACGACCACAAACCTGTCAAGCTGACCGTACCCTGTCCATGATATACAGAACTGTATCTTGGAGCCGATCAGCTTGTTCTTCAGTTCACTTTCCTCCTCCGATAGCCCGTGACTTGATTCCGTCAATCTCATTTTCTGGCGGATCTGCGGGTACACATTCTCGGTGCCGTCCGATCCGTCCTTCGCCATAAAATTAATCTCCCCAGCCAGCGTCCACAGCTCATACCCCTCCGCCCTGTAGTACAGCGACACGCCAACCGCCCCACGCAATTTTGAAAACCAAAGGTCGGCATAGGAGAACTTTTTCAATAACACGGACGGGCTGTTAAAGTTCATTGCTGAGGTGTAGACCTTGCACGGCGTTGCTGACACCCTGTTGTCTAGGCTGGTAGCTGGCTCCTGAACATAGAACCCGATCTCGTCCTCGGCTCCCAGACCCAATACGCAGAGTGCCTTCCTGCCGAACCTGTCAACGCTGAAAACCTGTAGATACTTAATCCCGGTCGACACCCCCTCGAACACCATCGGTAGGCCAGTCGAACCGAGGAGATCGATGGTTGTCAACCCATTGAAATAAAAATCCTCCACCTCGTTACCAACTGGATTGACCACATTGTGCTTTCTAGCGATCGAGGTAAAATACAGGCGGTTGTCGTGCAGGGTTCCTGACCCATACTGGTATGCCCAAGGCGTATCATCATCGACCAGCGACTGAACCTTGCGTGAGAGAGGGATGCTCTGGAAGGTTGCCCCGCCACCCTGAGACTCACCAGAGGTGACTTTGATGCTACGCAGGCCGTCCTCAGCCATATAGACAATGTCGTTTCCGACTGAGACCACGGACAAAGGACTTGTTCCTCCACCGTCCTTGTAGAGAACTCTGGAGATGTCAACCGTGTTCCAAGTTGATCTGGGGTTCTGGACGCCAAACGAACAGACTCCTTGGTCGGCAAACACGAGCAACGCTCCCAGCCCTGTCCCGCTGACGACATTCTGCTGGAAAGTCATCGCCTTGATGTTGCCCAGCCACGCAGGCAACCCGAACGCACCTCCACCAGCAAGGTACTGCGTCTCGGTGAACTGTAGGACTCTGATCCTGTCCCACGGCAGGTAGATGTCCCCAGCCATAATGTATTTGCGATCTATCACGACGAACAGGCGACCCTGCCCGAACGCCATAGCCGTGCCGACAGGCACCTCAGGCTTCTCAGGATCGTCTCCGCCAGCGGAATACCTTGCCGAGAGACCAGAGAGGATAATAGGGCGGTTTACGCCGTCCTGAATGATCATATACTCGTTTGCCTGACAGAAGTAGAGCCTCTGGACATTCGGGCTTAAACCCTCTCCGCAGGTGATGTCTGTGACCAGCAAGGTCTCAGGATGCAGGGCGTAGAGCCTGCCAAATACGCCAAATACGAGGTATTCCACCCCACCATGCTTATAGACTGCTCCGCCCTGATATCGACCGTTTTTGAGCGTGTTCAGCATATCCCTCGAGCTTCCTGTGATGTCGTATCCGACATAGGCTGGGCGGGTGCATGGGCGACCGCTCCTCATATCAAGATTGACCCCCTTGGACATCTCGTTAACGCCAATCAGGGACGGAGAGACCGCACCGTTCATGCCAGCCTGTATATTTTCAAATCCGTCGAATACATATCCCATTTTATAACTCCGCATCAATCGTGATACTGCTTGACCCCGCTGATTTAGCGACGACTACATTTCCAGTTAAAAGACCCGAGGCGGAAGCATAAGCCTTGATTTCGGATGAATCCACATTCGCCAGAACGGTAGTCCACGCTGTCGATTGGGCAGACCCACCAACATTGAGTACCTGAATAGATGACGGCACGACGATGGTCGGTGCAATCCTCTTGGTCTGGTACGGCAGGACGAGCGTTGCGTAATTGATAGCGGTTGCGTGTCCAACGGCAGGTATTAGACGGGCGTTGTCAAAGTCCATCTGCTCATAGTATCGCCTTGCCATCCGCAGCTCTTCGCCGGGATGCCGTTTTTCAAAGTCGGTTGCCAACGGCCCCTGCTCGAGTTGGAGGTGAGAAAGATAGAAGTTCGAGGAACCCATTGTCAGCTTCAGGGCAAGATAATGATCGCCGTTCGTCCCGATTACCTTGCTGGCTACGGACGGCAATGTAATTGTTATGGTGTGCTTCGACCACGATGTCAGGATTGTCACAGACGGCGGGGTAACAACTTCATCGGCGGACGGGACAATCGGCAACGGGGCTGTACCGAAGTGCTGGGTCAAGCTGGCGGAGAGGCTTATGCTTCCCTCGGCTTTCGCCCAGAATGTCAGGGTTACCTGTTTTCCAGCCATAGTCCGCACATTTTCAATCCTCTGCTCGATGATTATACTCAGGTCGCCGCCAGTCGGATGGGCAAGCAGGTAGTACTGGTCGTTGTCCATCAGCTCCGATTCGCCAGAAGCAAATTCCATCCTTGTGACGCTACCAATCATCGTGGCAAGCCATCTGTCAGCGGTATATCCAGAAGGATTTATCGAAAAAGGAGTACCCCTCTGCCAGACCGAAAGGTCGCCGTTGATCAGCTTGTTACGATAGGTGTAATTAAGCTTTGCCGTGCTATCCAGCGGTTGGTGGATCGCTACGGTCGGGACGCTAATGTTTGCTTGTATTGTTCCAGCCATTGGATTTTCCTATGTTAATTACCGTCATTACATTCGTGAACACAAAATTCCAAGCTATGCCGTGATGCCCAATATAAAAGTGGCATCCCGTCCCCTTCTTCCTGCACAGACAAACCATATTGTTCGTGTCATATCGTCTTTCAGGTGCAATATGCTGAGGCCAGATATGGTGGACTTCAATATTATCTACCGTCTCGCACCACGCACAGGGGGATATTACTATCCCCCAACTCGATGTCGTTCCGACCTCTCCAGCTATGGTCAGGCTGGCAGAACACAAAAGCACCGCCAGTACGACCTTGACCTTCATTTAATTTTTACGGGTTGCTTAGTCCAGAACCGTAGGGCAAGATTGACAATTGCGATTACAACTGTGACCCATTTTTCCCATTCCGGGGGAAGTTCGCCCTGATACCCGAACACCACGGCAATAGCCACGATGAACGCCAGAACATTAAAGTATATCGTCTTGCTCAACCATATCGGTTTTTTTTCCTGATCAGGCATAATACCTCCTATTTGTTATCGTCATTGCTGTTCTTCTTACGCTGGAGCATATCGAGGACAGTCAGTCCTGTCAAGCCCCAAAAAGTCCACCATAATTCCTCTGGTATCTCCATTGGTTGCATGGTGTCAGAAAAATACGGGAACAAGATATAATTATTGATCAACATCACCGCCAGTATTCCGCCAGAGACATAGACGCATACTGCCCTCCAGCGAGTACCAAGTGCGATCTCGGCGTCAATTACTTTGTTCTGTAAATCAATTATCTTCATTCTGAACGCAGCATCCAGTTCCGCACATTTAACCTTGAGTTCGCTTTCCAACCTGACTTTCAAGTCCTTGTCGGTGACGAATTCCGATATCAAATTAAATAGCGGTTTAAATAAATCAGATACAGGTGTCAGCCAATCTACAAATGCCATTTTACTTTCCTTTATACACCGAATCTTAACATACCAAAAAGAATAATTAAAAGCGTTACTGATACTATCAATATTATCCAAATTCTAGTATTGTCTTCCATTTCATGTCGGCCCGGGTAGCATCCCGCATTCTGGTAATGCTCTTAACTTTCTGGTCATCTCTTTCACTCTCGGGTCTTCGCACAAAACCGCAAGTTCAAAAAATCCTAACGGGACAGGGGAGTTAGCCAACGCCCATTTACCCTCATTCACAACCTCGTCAATGTTCCGTTTGTGGGCTTCGCCGGGATGGGTACGGAACTGGTAAAGGATGCCGTCTGCGTTTTGTGGACGCTGCGTCAGTATCTGGTCGCCCTGAAGATGGGTAACCACGGGTATGTCAGAACGCCCCATAAACGAAAGCGTATTCTTTACCAGCGTTATTACCGATTCCTGCCATTGCACATTGGCGTTCTTCGGTGGTTCGGAACAGATGCATATGGCTTTGGAATACGGTGCCATAAATTGCACAGCCAACGGTGTGAAATAATTTACGAAGGTGTAGTTTTGTATCGTGGCTTTATCGTCGCCACAGTACAAACAAGGAACAAGATTGACTCCCGGAAGTTGCCCTAACGACAATCTCGATCTCCATTTAGCAAGTTCAATATCATCTGCTTGACCGCCTCCGCTTTTAACAACCTGACTTGCGGTAGGACTGCCGAGAAATGGATTAACAGGATGGCAGTTTGGGTCAACCATATTATATACCAGAAAGGATGTCGTCCAGCTTGGCGTTCCTGTCTGGTCTTTGTACTGTTGCAACTTTGCGTACATCCTGTTTCGCTGAGCGTCGTCAACATCCCTTGCAAGCCAATCCCAAGTTGATTCGGGGTGATCGCCGTCCATCCAGAACAGGCTTTGTCCAAGCGGAAATTCAGACGGTTGAAATCCTTTTGACATTTTCATTCTTTCTCCTTATCGTATCTTGCTTTTGCAGCTTTCCATCGTTCAGTACTGTGACATTTCCCTGTGCATACAACCAAACCGTAGTTATGCGGTTCGTTGCTGTCGTAGTTAAATTTGACTCCACAGGACAGGCATTTGATCTCCCATATCCTTGCTCCCAGCGACGGTAATCGTTCAATGATTTCAAATTTCATTTTAACTAGCCCCGAACATTTGCTTAACCGCTTCGCTGATAAGGGCGTGTTTAATTGCGAGGGCAATAAGCGTTATTAATCCTAACACACACGCTCCACCAGCAATTCTCAATACCCACAAACCGAGAAGAGATACTGTCTTGTATCCCACTAAGAGTCGGTCGTGATCAATTACCGTTTCCTTGTAACTTGTCATCGCTTTGGCAAGTTCAGTTATAGCAACTCCCTGTTCATTGATTAAAGTTTGATGAGATTTTGTTCCATTGTCTTTATAAAGACGGGCATTAATTTCCTGAAGAAGAGATAAAATTCTCCCGCTAGTATCTTTACATTCATCTCTTGTTACATATTCAGGTGGCATTATAGCGTTCTCCTTAAACCTTTTATTTTTGAGATTTCTGATACAATTCCCATAATTAAAAGCACGACAGAACAAACAAACATTCCGATCGCTGTTCTCCAGCAAAATGACCAGACGGATTTGCAACTCTCTATTATTCTACAGGAACCCAAACTGCCCCCGCATCTAAGTTGGCCCGTTGCTGAGTGCGAATTGAGATAATGTTATCACGCATATCTCGCAGGATATTGAGGTCGGTGTTTCGTGACAGCTCCCGCCAGCCGGGATACGACGGATTGCTATTGTCTTCCAGCCGATACATCGTCAGGTACTGCGTGATCCGTAACTGGCTGGGAATGTATATATGCGTGTATGTACAATTGGTGCAATACGGAGCATAGTCCACCTTTCCGAACATCCTCGGAACAATGACCGCAGGATCGACTGTTCCCCACGAATTGAATAAGGCATCGATTCTGTCGGGGGATAATGCGGTATCCCTGACATCGATTATGTCGTAATCAAATATGTTGTCGTGAATACAGTTATTATGGATGGAGATCCCAGCTGGCTGTGCCTCTGGCCCCATTACCCCGTCGGTCGGTTCGCCTATTCTAACCGCTCCCCCAATTCCGTCAACTATGCCACAGGCGGTAATCGTGTTGTTCGCTATAAGCACACCAGTTAATGTTGCGTCATTCGGCGGGGCGTAACCACCAGCACAACGGGCTTTGATCATAATGCCACAATCCCAGATATGCCCAGTACCGCAACCAGTAATCGTGTTGTTCAATATCTGGACATTGGAATAATTGTGGTACTTTACATTTATGTCAATCGCACACCCAGAATTTCTTGTAGGATCCCAGCCAACATTCGTAAAGTCGCATCCCGTTATAACGACATTATCGAGACCCTCAAAATATAAAGCCTTCCACTTCCAATCGCTAAAACTGCAATTACTGATAGTGCCATTCTTAAAGCCTCGCTTAATACCACCGACATTCAACGGCCCATTTTCAATATCAAAACACAAAGTACCAGTACCAGAACCAGTAGTGAATGTGCTGTTGCTAATCATAAATCCGTCTACATACGCACCGTTATCCCGTTGGTAAATGATATAGGAGTGAGCGTCTGAAGCGAATGCTGAATTGAGAATCTGTAAATTAGTAACAGAGTTGCTGGCATAATGCCTGATTGAAAAAGCTGTACCTGCGGTGACTATGTTTTCAAATGTCAAATTTTCGAGACTAAGTCCGCTCAAATCACCTGTGCCGATATTGATGATATTGGTCATCGTGAGTTTTTCGAGGGTGACATTGCTTTCAGCAATACTAACCAAACCGCTATTGATGGTTAAACTCCTGTCGTTCTCGCCGATCAGTTTAAGCTGTTTGGTTATCACCAGATTCTGCGTGTATGTGCCATCACCGATGGTGAGGGTGTCGCCGTTGACAACCTCCGCCTTGGCTATCGCCGCCAGAACGGTCAGCCACGGATTGCCTGTTGAACCGTCACCTGTCGTGTCGTTACCTGTTTTTCTGATATACCATACAGTCATTTTCGTTCTCCTTATTTATATTTCTACTGTTAAAAATTCGTAACCACTTGAAATGCGGCGGATGCGGTACCAGAATTTTCTGGACACCCGTCCCATTCATAAGTTCCCGTCGGGCCTGCCATAGTTATCCAATCCCAAGTAAAAGGCCCCAACATATAATATCCTCCAGAGGGAGTATCCCACCATATACTATAGGCAGTTGCAGAACAATACCACGACCTGTGACCATTATATAAATCGCCCTCGATGTATGTTCCTGCTGGATTAGGAACTGCGTTAATTTGAGTAACAATAATATTGGTAACAACAGTACCCTCTCCGCCACCACCAGACATTACGATCCTGTGATCCGTGACGGATAGTTTGTTCCCGGAAACAGGAATATTAAATCCTGCTACCACTACGGACGCAAAACATAAAATTGCCAATATGGAATATGCCTTTTTCATTTACCAATCAAAGTTAGCCCACTTCTCTCCTGCTTTGAAAAGGAAGTTCGTACCACCCTGATCCTCGATGTAATTCGTGCTTGTGCCGAAGTAAACCCTGCCGTTGGCTGGTAACCAGTATGCCACGGAATTCGTCAACGGGCCTGTCATCGTGTCGCCTGACTTTGAAACCTTCGTAGCCAAATCAGCGGGAGTGACATATCCATTAATATTTCCGACGCCGGGAGTTTCCAGATGGGTGTCGTAAGGTTCCCCAAGATATGTTTCGATGGTGCAATTCTGTCCGATCTCCGATTGAACATAATAAAAATCAACTCCTAAATATAAATTCGTGCCTTCGACCATATTGTCGTTATCGCAAAGTAACCTGTAACTTCCTAAAGTTGTCATAATGCTACCAACTTGAGCGGATGTATCAATTACATTCGTTGTCAACCCGTTGTTGCCAGTATATATAAACCTCATAAAACCGCTTGATGTTTTCGTTCCGATAGTTTTCTTAGCGAAAAATCTGCCAGTATACTTTCCTGCACGGATCATAGTGGTGGAATTTGTGTACCAGAATGTACCGATATAATTGGTGCCGTCAGAAAGAACATTTGTAATTACGCTGACAGTCGGAGAGTTATTAACCAGCGAACCTTTGCCTGTCATAACTGGGTGGGGCGAGTTGTTTCCGTATAAAGTTTTAATTGCTACGCTTTCTAACCCTTCGTTCAGTTCTTGTCTGGTGACAGGGCAGTTTGAGCAGGATGATGGGGGGACAAGGACACGGCTAAAAGAAGAAAGATCAATCACGGGGTCAGACGCACAAATCCCTGCTGTCATTAAAATAACGGCGGTCGCCAATATGTTCTTAATAAAATTCATATCAAA
>Ga0307377_10001374_pt1 | contig 31054 bp, 36 predicted proteins | sample TR3MG_FD_202535 | JGI IMG/M metagenome (GOLD analysis project Ga0307377, IMG submission 202535) | Soil microbial communities from Risofladan, Vaasa, Finland - TR-3 | ecosystem: Environmental > Terrestrial > Soil > Coastal area > Acid sulfate soil | place: Finland: Risofladan, Vaasa | collected... | reverse complement strand
ACCTCCCCTCAACGGACTTACTCCATCCTTTATTTACAATAATCTTGTCATTGTAAATCACCAGCGACTAATTGAAATTAACTATATTTTTACCCGCAAAATCCATTTTGCGTTTGACACAATCCATGTGTCTTACCGTCCGTGTTCTTGAATAGCACATTGATATTATAAGGCTTAATCAAAAAATGAACAACCAACATATAACTATATGTGTGTTGAGATATTGGCTATTTAGATAGGGCTTAGGTAAGAGCCCAGGTAAGATTTTTGATGCTTAGGTAAGAGCCCAGATAAGATTGGAATTATTTGTATCAGAAATTACGGGAATTGGATTATCCCCTTTTTCTTCCATCGAGAATATAGATCTTCCAGTGCTCCATAGGTTATTGATGCGATTTGCTTTTTTGAAAAGAGAAATACAATTAGATAATACTTGATTAAGTTAAACACTTAATCAAGGGTATACTTACACTTAACTTGTGACTAACTCTATATCACAGACTGTTAACAGACATACCCCAAAAAAATGTGGATAAGTTTTTAAATGGTTGGTTTTTTATTGAACAAAATAATGGTGTATATGTAGCTGTGCAGCAACAAGCAAATGAAGACCGTGGGTGTTAAGGGGTTGTTATTGTCTGATAGACATTGTTTTTAAAAAAGAACGGAACATCTGAGGTCCAGTTTGCTTGTTCTTTTTCATCCGTTTTTCGTGTTCTGCAGCTATTCTGTTTACATCCATGCCTAGCTTCTGTGCATTAGTCATTTCTCTCTCTAGTGTGGGCTCTAGTTCACGCATGCTTCGTAGCTTGCTAATTGTTTTTTCTAAAAACTGAGCACAGACACCAAGATGAACAAACAATCGCTTACTGACTTTTAACAGATGTCGCCTTCTGTGAATGATTCCTCCCGTTTTAAACGAGAATGAATGCTTCACCTTGATATATCCGCCACACTCCAGATCAGTAAGTGCTCTCAATACGCGTGAGTAACTGATGTTTGTTATTGCAGAGATTAGCCCTGCGTTGAGTGAGCTCGGACTTTCATTACAATTGTATTTAATGGGCTGCATTGTGCATAAATCTGTGTGATTAATGATGCACTGCGCTACATTAGCAACGGATTCGCGACGCTGACTACGCATGTTCTTATTTGAGTATCGCTGTGACTTAAGATGACACAAATAATAACCGGTGTTTTTTGCCCAGTATTTCAAATTAATAGATGCTATTTCGATGGGTTTGGGTGGGTTTCTTCTTGTCGAGTTACGATTATAAAAAACGAAGTTATTTTTATCGTGATCACAGTAATTTTTAAATGGCTTTACGAAGTCGCCTGTAGTTAATTCTATGTTTTGAGACAACACCGTTGAAATCCTTTTCTTGTGTGCATAATGTAGTATGTTACGAAAACAGATCGAGAGACAATAGACAATATCTCAATGCTATTATTGACAATGTAGCAAAATTTGCTTATAGTTCGTTCGTGAGCATTCATCGTGTAAACACTCCTATGTTTGTATGTTTGTTCATGTTCCTGCTTAGGAAGTCCTTTTGGGGCGGGGCCCTGAAACCCCGCTCTTTTTTTAGTTATCCGGGCTCATTTTTTTCCCTTTCTCAATAACGTCCTTACATTGAAGATAGAATGAATAAGGAAAGTTTCCTTTTCTTATTTGCCTGCCTATCAAATCTCCCCTTTTTTCAACGCCTAAATTAATAAGCATTTCACTCAAATTGTCATAGCTTATCCCGAGATCAACTAATTTGCCTCTAAGCTTCCTAGATGCCTGTTTTTCATAATCAGTTGGGCCTGAATATTTTTTGTTTTCTTTTTTCATAAAAACCAATCCTATAAACTAACTGAGCACATTATATGCCTCAAAAAGGATAATATCTACCTATAATTAAAAATAAACAACATGAAGTGTTGACATATACCCAGATTGGTATACAATATTCCTAGTGAGGAGTAAAACATACTTAAAATGTTTTAAAGTTATTCTCACTTCATTTACTAAAAGGAGAAATAAGCATGAAATATATAAAAATAATAGATTTACAAGACGTTATTAAAAAGCTCGAAGCTGAAGCTAAAAAGCTACAAAAAATCGTCGAGCTGGGCGGAAAGCTGATGGCAGAACACAAGGAGTCTGATTATGTATAAAGCCAGCGAGATACTAAAATCGTCGCTTAGGCGGCATGATATGGGCATTGATATTGATGATTTGACTAAACAGATGAAAGTATGGATAAAAAATGATAAAATGCTAGACAGCATTCAAGACAAGGAGGTCGAAGATGTTTCACATTAAGTATAAAGACGATTTAATTGATCCACCCGTTCACTTGATGAGCAAGCAAGAGCTTGATTATTTTTTAGATGAGGATGTCGACTGGGCCCCGGATGTGGAGGTGCAGGATGTTTAAGGGAAGTTTATCAGGACTTAATAGCTTAATAGATCTAGGTAACCCAAGCGATTCTAGGCTTGGGAAATATTTCGATCACTTAACAAAGGAAACCACTGAACAAGAAATGCAATCTACGCTAAAATTTCTCGTTACTATGAATTCACAAGCCAGGGAGGGCAGAACTAATGGTTGATCTATTCAGGCAAAATATTGCAGTTAATCACGAAATGTCAGCGTCTGAACTCGTCAATGAATTCATCGATTGCTACGGAACATATGATAAAAAATCTGACTACACAAGCTTAGACGTTGAAGATATCCCATTTGATCAGAGAGAGAGATACGCAAAGATCTGTATTAATGATGGAAATCATGATGCAGAATTTATTGTTAACTCTGACTCTTTGATGGAGGCAATTTCTTGCATTGTCGGCAATGAACTAGATTACGATAAAAAAGAAGACCTCGTTGACAGCATAAGACACCAAGCAGTTGGTTACTATGAAGATCAATTAATAGAAGAAATAGAAAAAAATCTGCGCGAAAGAATTCCTGATGATGATACTTTCCGTGCCAACAAAGCTGACTTTGTTATTGAATTAGTAAAATCAGGAATTACTGTATTTAAAGGGGTTCAGTCATGAAAAAATCAACAAAAGATGATCTTATTTGGTTTGGATTGTTTATTACTCTGCTGATGGTTTCAGCGTTTATTTTAGTTTAATTTATTTGGAGAAAAAAATGAAAGAAAATAGTGGTTTAAAAAATTTGGCGTCTAAAATGATAAAAATTATGTCAGATATCCCTGTGCTAGAAAAAACCGGGAAGAATGAGTTTCATAACTACAGGTACGCAACAGAGGCTGACGTTGCAGACGCAGTTTCGACTGCAATGAAAAATAATGGGGTGTTTATGTTCTCGTCTATAGTAGAGAGGGATTGTGTTTCGTTCAAAACGGCAGGTAACAAAGACTCGTTTTTAGTGACTGTAAAACTTGAACTTACATTTGTTGACGCTGACAGCGGTGAAAGTATGATCTGTTATTCTTACGGTGACGGCTCGGATTCAGGTGACAAGGGAATTTATAAGGCAATCACTGGTGCACAAAAATATGCATTAATGAAAACGTTTTTAATGAAAACCGGCGATGATCCAGAAAGAGATAGTGTAATATCTGAGAGAGTTAATAAAAATCACGAAATTAATAGTGTAGATAAGGATAGAATTGGTGAAATTATGAAAAAAGCTGCTCTTCTCGGAACTGATTCGTTGAGAAACGCCTGGGAAAAAATGTCTTCACATGAAAGAATCGCGTTAAAATTTCAACTGCCCGAGTTGAGAAAGTTGGCTTCTCGGTCAGTGGAATTAAACAATGAGGCAGTACAATGAATTTAAATCTATATGAACTTTCAAATGATTATTTAACCGCGTGCAATGATCTTATGTCACGAGAAGATGATTTTTCACCGGAAGTAATTGCTGATACTCTTGAGGGGCTACAGGGTGACGTTAAGGTTAAATGTATCAACGTTGCAGCGTACTATAAAAACATACAAAGAGAATGTGATGCAATGCGTGAATATGAGGTTAAGATGCAAGCTCGAAGAAAATCACTTGAATCTAAATCTGAAAACATGAAAAAATACCTGGAGTCTAGCATGATAAGGTGCGGGATATCAAAGATAACATCACCTGAATTTACGTTAAGCATTCGTAAAAAACCAAAATCTGTTTTTGTTGATGATGAATCTTTGATACCTAGATGCTATACTAAAATGAAAATCACCCTTGATAAGGTTAAAATTAAATCAGAAATAGAGAGGGGTAATAGTGTTCCTGGGGTTCATTTAGAATCATCGCAGGGCTTGGTAATACAGTAAATTGTTAATTAATAACACAAGGACGTGGTGTATGAGCGGTGTAAATAAGGTAATTTTGATCGGTCGGCTTGGTAGAAACCCTGAAGATAAATTTTTGTCAAGCGGTGACCCTGTTTCTAATTTCAGTATGGCAGTCAGTAAAAAATGGAAAGACAAGCAAGGCAACCCTTGTGAAAAAACGCAATGGATAAACGTAGTAGCATACAAAAATTTAGCGGATATATGCAATAAATATTTAAAAAAGGGGTCTCAAGTTTATATCGAAGGTGAGTTAGAAATTAGAGGATATAACGGAATGAAAGATCCAGAGGGTTCGCCGCAACGCTACGCAACCACAGTTATAGCATCAAAAATGCAAATATTTGGAAGTAAGGGCGACAACAACGATGAAAATTCCGATGTTACAGAAAGGCCGGCTTCTGCTTCTGCTAAAAATTACAGAGCTGTTAAAAATGGATCTAGTGGCATGGATAGAATGGAATCACTCTACGGTGATACAATAATAGACGATGAAGACTTGGCTTTTTGACGTCTGGTATAAAAATAAATGGGCCAATAGGATAAAAGCACATGCACATCATTAGCCAATACTCCAAATGCGAGTGACCTCGATTCAAATGCGAGTGACCTCGATTCAAATGCGAGTGACCTCCCCTCAATAGCTCATCTGGATAGAGCATAGGCCTTCTAAGCCGAGGGTAGCAGGTTCGAATCCTGCTTGGCCTACCAACAAATCCCCTTCTCTACCCGGAAGGTAAGGGCGCAGGCTACTTGCGCCCATAGGCCCAGTTACTTACCCATTTTAAGAAAACAAAATGTTGACGCTGAACTCATAATATATGAATGAATGGGCGTTATAATGTAACCAGGCGGAAATGACTTCCATATTATAGAAAAATCACCATGAAATATAGACATGATGCTTCCGTGGCTTTCTTCAAATGATATATACATCGGAATATTGTAAAAAGCTGCAATCATGGGAAATACAAAAAAATAAACTGTCGTTAATACTGTTACAAACTGTATGGTGTTCCACATCCTAGGGTTTTTTGATTCTCTCGCGCGCTCTACAGCCTCTATATCCTGCTTCTGGCTCGCTAACATGAACTCGTGTTTGTTAGACTGCCAATTATGCAACAATCCTATGATTGCGCTCGTTCCCGTTCCCGCAAATGTAGAAATCAACGTTTCTATCATGAAGGGAACCTGTATTTTTGCTCTAGTGATCCGAAATTAGAACTAATAACATTTAATACGCTAGGTATTCCCCACTGCACGGTTAATTCAATTGTATTCTCAATTTCTGTGTCAAAAGTTGTTGAGTTAAAGAAGTTTATACCCGCGCCCTCAAAATTGCCGCCGCCAATTGTTGATTGGTAATTGAAATTTCCATTAGTTGCAACTTCCGCTACTCCAGCCACGCCAATGTTTCTCACAACAAAATCAAGCTCCATTTCATAAAATTGTAATGATGCTATAGATGTTAATGTTATAAACCCGGTGTCTGCTAATATAGCAGTATCAGTTTTTATTTTAATCCGTATTGTTTGACCGCCACCGTTTGTTCTAATATTTCCGCCTGATTTAAAATGAAAACTATCTGCTTGAACAAAATAATTTTCTGGGAACGTTAGAGATCCAAAACCCCCGCCGATGATGCTTTCCTCAACGTCTGAGGCAGCTACTGTTTTAGTTATAATTTGGGAAAACTGAGCTGGTCTTGGAACATCTTTCCACGCCACACCGTTTGACGCTTCCCCAGAAGCAGTTAAAACCTTATCGTTTTGTCCAATAGGGACAGCTTCATTTTGGAATGATCCTCTAGCGACAAGATCGCCTTTTACAGCAAGGGGAACATCAAGGTCAGACATTACTCGCCTATTACCGACATCGTCTCTATATTCTAGAGCATCTGTTCTCTGCAAATACCTGATACCGCCCTCATTCATTGTTACGCTGTCTTCAAAGCCAACTGGTATGTTTGGCAGGCCAATATAGCCATGTTCTGCATTAAATTGCATTGCATTAAAATTATTTGGGTCTATCGTAACAGTGCCAGCGGGCTTCATTGTAAAAGTTATGGTAGCGTTTACTCCTGATCCTGTTACCGCAGTAACAGGGTTTGCAACAAGCGGCGATGGATTCGAAACATAAAAACCAGAATTTGATTGGTCTGGAACTAATGCAACGGCAAGAATATTTCCGCTTCCACCTACTGCCACAACTTTTAATTTCGCGTTGATTGTAGCTGATCCGCCTGTTGGCTCAACAAAATCTCCATTTACGTACCCTGTTCCACCGGATGCTACAACGAACGTTGCAACAGATGTTGCGCTTGATATAACTTCAGAGAAGCTAGTATTGTTTATGCTGTCCCATGTCGGCGATGCTCCACCACTTATAGTAATAAAACTTTTATTTAAATCTGTATCAAAAACTTCAGATCCTGCGGGCAAGTTTATGAAAGAAAGACGTTCTGCTGTCGTTGCTTTTGCTGGAAGTGTTGTTTTTACTGTTGAAACCATTTTAAGAATTCCCTTTATTGTATTTGGTAATAAATAGTGAGACTTGATTTGTATACGTCAATTGGCGCTTCTTTTTCTACAAAGAAATCAATTCGTATTCTGCTTTGTCCTATAACTGAACTTACGTTTGATACTATGCTTGTATCTCCAGGTAGTAGACTGTTGAAAAGTACAACCGTCCCATTTCCTTCGGCTTGAACAGTTGTTGTAAACATTGGCGTGAATGGCACTTCAATTTCTATCATTGTTTGAGGTGCTGCAGCTGCTTTCCTCATGCTGGCTATCTTAAGATTTACACAAACAATATTTCCTATTTTTTGATAAAATCTAGTTGAAACTATCGGTGAAAAAGCAAATCCATCGTGTGAAAATAAAGAAATTCCAGGAATTCCGCTTGACGTGAGGCTTCCCCCTGTAATTCCAGGTGCTCCCACGGTAACGTTTAAATCTTGATGCGTTATATCTTCATTGTTAACGCTGTTGTTTTGAGTCCAAACTTCAATAGTGTCATTAGTTGAAAGCGAAACAAGCTTGTTCAAACTCAACGGCACGAACGATGGACTGACTCCATCCAAGTCTGGACTTTGTCCAGATTGCTCTATGACAGCTCCGTTTTTAGCTACCAATACAGTAATGTTAGCTGTGTTTAAATTAAGCGATACAGTGGTCGAAACATCAACACTAAATACGCGTGTCTCAGCTCCCGTATAAGTTAGGGTTCCTGCTACATGCGTGAAATCCTGAGTCTCACCTGCAACATATGTACCAGCAACTTTAACCGGTGTACTTTGTGCCGCAATAGTTGTTGCTGTTCCGTTTCCCTGGAAAAACATTTCGCCATAAGCTGGCAAAATAGGCGGCGGAAGGTCAGAACCGGAATATTCAATATAAGTCCATTCATCAGGTAGAATTTCTGTTGAGACAAGACGATCATATTGTTGGGCAAGAGTAACGGAACCACCATCGACGCCGTTTAATGTAACGCCAGCGGCAGCGGCTAATGTAAAAGCTCCCGTACCGTTGCGAATCATATTAAACTGAGACGTGATGGGAAATGCGGCGCCCTGTGGAATAGTGACAGTAATTGGAGACGCGGACCCGTTGATTACGTTTTTACCCATGTATAGCTGTGTAACATCTTCTGATGCCTCCCTAACATATTGTGGTGTATAAGACCGTTCTTGATTTAAAGTTGTTCGACTCTCTCTAAAAGAATCAGCCACATTACCAAGATATATAATGTCGTCGCCAGTTGGTAAATTTTTTGGTACGAAATCTATAAGTCGTTTATCAGCCATTATTAAGTCCTTTTAATAAAATGGTTTAGTAATTTATTCTAGGTATACAACGTTGTCGCCGTCGATAGTCACGACATCCTCGGGGTCAATCGTTATTACAAAACCTGTTTGGGGTGGCGGTACATCTTGGTGCATTACTAGAGGAATAAATGCATTTAATTTTGAAATTATTCCCCTCATATGTCACCCTAGCCTAGTACTGGTTGGACCATAGCGCAGACAATTGAGCTGCGGTCGTTGTTCTGAGAACTCCGTAAACATTTCCCGCGGATACAATTTCAGTAGCAGCAATGCCGAGAGTTGTGCCAGAGCTGACATTTTGCACATATTGAAGCTCACCGACAGAGTTTTTCCACACAATGTTTCCTGTAGTGCCAACAATAATGTAGGTACTAATGAAGGGCTTACCTAGGGCATCAAACCCGAATGGAATGTCATTAGCTACGGCATTAGAATATCCAGCGGATACGCCAAGAGTAATAGCCACGCTTCACCTCCTTGTAATTTCGTGTTTATATTTTGGTAGCGAGAAGATCAGATCGTGTCCCTTTGATCCGTGTAATATATTACATCGCTGACAGTATTTTGAACCATGTTAGCCTGTGTTGCAAGGGTCATTGTCTGGAATGCGTCGACACAATGTGTGGCCCATTTTGGGTGGGGCTTGTCCCTGTAAACGTTGTTTTTCTCGTCAAATTCTTTGCCATATGCGGACAAACACTCTATCAGTCTTACGGTGTTTTCCTTGTTGAATTTGGTTGTGTTTAACCGTATTCGCATGGCGTTTATTGCATTGATTTTATTTTGAGGTCGAGCTACCACTTGAAAGCTATGTCCCAAATCTCTCGCAACATCAACAAATGTTTCTGGCTGATAGGTTATGTTATTTCCCGAGGTTATACTTCGGTTTCGTCCGTCGTGCGGCGCGAAATGAGACTCAAGATAGAGCCCGTGTTTGGCACAGAATTCCGTGCATCTCTCAAGGTAAAAGTGGATGTTTTTGTTGTTGTCTTCAATGCAGTTAATGATAGTCGGATTGTTGTTATGGTCAAACTGAACAAGAAGAACAACGGTGCAATCATTAACCCCAATATCCCAAAACGCATATACAGCGAATTGAGGGTATAACAGCTCTGGTACAATCTTTCCATTCTCATGAATATTAGCCATTTCGCGGGAGAAAAACATAGACTCGGGATTGTTTTGAACTATACCATAGTGCTCCTGGAGTACAAGCCAATCCGGCAATATCTTACGATCTTGATTGATGACCTCTTCAGTAATATACCGTTTTCCGTCCTTGTCAACGCAGGTCTCCGCAGTGTAGAAGCTGTGGTGCCACAGAGGTTCTTCTTTTATCTCCAGCCCCGTGCGATAGAAGTGATTCATGCCATCAAAAGTACTTTGCAGTATGAGCCAACCTTTGTTTTGCTGAAGAATAGGCATCATCACGCCGATCACCCTTGGATCAATCCAAGCTACTTCAGACATGACCACTCCCCGCGGATTTGTTCCCCGGGGCTTATTGGGGTTGGTGTCTATTCCGTAGCAGTGGATGATAGCGCCATTCGTCAGATAAGCTTTCATTTCAGAATTATTAACTTTCAATAGAAGTTTTTTTGGAATCATATCTAAAAACTTAAAGCTTCTGCCGTCCTCCATTATTATATCACCGTCCCAGATAACTTCTCTCGCTCGGACGTTAGTAGGATATATCATGACATACAGCCCAGGAGTCTCTATAGCGCCCTCTATCAATAGAATCCAGGACATGACCTCTTTACCCATTCGGCGAGTCCACATCCACCAGTGTCGTAGTATGCCATTCTTATATAGCGCTATCTGTGCGGCCTTCTGGTATATCCTAAGCTGTATAATGGGAAACATTATGAACGGCGAGCCATCTGCAAACTTAATGATCAAGTTTGCATCATCATCCCGGGTGGTTGTGTATTTCCCACTCTCATAGCTATCCATCATTTCGGATAGTTTTTTAAGCTTATTTTCGTATATTTTCAGGTTCATTTGTGTTTACCTGTGTTCTACGTAGAACATTTTAATTAAAAAACTTTAGCTGAAGTAAAGGATTCAATATTCATTGATAACTGTGGGCCTGGATTATTCCATTCAAGTGTTAAATCTAATGTATTATCAATTTCAGAGTTAAAATCAGTTGTATTTACACCCTCAAAAGAAGTATTCCATCGTAATCTATAGTCTATAGAACTAGATCCGTTTGTTATTTCTAAATTGGCGTATATTGTTGAAGGATTCCCAACTGATCTAAATACAATGTCTACATTAATAGCTAAAGGAAGTACCGGAGTGAATGCCAAAGGAGTTTTTCCCCAATCAACAGCATTAAAACCAAAAAGAGTTGTCCCATTTGATTTTATTCTTAAGAAAATTGGTGTTTCAAGAGTATCTTGATAAGATCCAATTAAGCTAAACCTGTATGCGCTTCCATTTGTTAGGAAGTTTGCTGGAATAACATTACTTCCTGATATATTGCCAATTAAGCTAGTTTCTGTGGTAGTATTTGTAACACTAACAAGGCTTAATGAACTAAATTCTCCATGTGTTCTGTTATGTGGAGATGTTAAAGATTGAAAATCTACACCATCATAAATAAACTCATAAATACCACCAGCTTGTAAATCACCAGCGACTAATAGAGCTCCAGACTTATTGGTAATTGTTTTATCGCCAAGTCCGTTTAGATTTAATGTTGGTGTTTGAGTAACATTAGCATTTGCAACCTTAACAAATACCCTTGTTCCAGGAACGTATGCTTGATAAGCAGGAACAATGTTAACAACCATAGCATCCGCTAATCCAACATCGTCTCCATAAATAGGAAAACTGTTTTGTAGCTTTTCAGGTAAGCCGTCAGTCTCTCCTGTTACAAGATCTAACTGGTCTCCGACACTTGTTTCAATTAAATTAACCGGATCATAATACCCAATCAATCTCGCTCCATCCTGTCCACTAGTCGGGTCGCCATACCCGTTTAACTGAGTCCGTACATTTGTGCTCAGCAATCGGTTTTCGTCAAAATAACCAGAGAGTCCAGCGCCATCAACGCCCTGCACTTCACTTGCTAGCTCAGATCTTAGTGAAGAACATCCAGCCTCTTCTTTGTCCTCAACGGCAATAACGCCGCCAGCCGCAGAACCTTTCCAAAAAAAGTTAGGGTCTAGCGTTGGAACAACGTTCCTAGTTAACGAGTCTGGCAGGAACGCATTGTTTTGATATCTCAACGCAGTGCGATCTAAGTTTGTTACATTCTGTTGGGTAACCAACATCTCACGCTCGAATGATTCATCAAGGTTGTCACCTCTAATTGTTTTAGCATCAACGTAGTTTGTAGTGATTGAGTCAATTACAGATCTTATGCCCGTCACAATTGCGCCTATTCCCGGTATTTTTCCTGGCAAGAATTTAAAGGTTCCACCACCTGGAACGCCGGCATTTTGCACAGCGTAATCAACGCCAAGAATTTTAATGTCTACAGTTTCATTGGGCGGGCTCCCAGAGGGCGTAACCCAGATTGTTATGTCTTTTTCCTTTGGAATAAAATAAGAATAGATAAAGGTATTTTCAATTCCATCTGCTACATATTGATTACGAGTTTCCTCTTGTGGCACTGTTCCCATGGTACACCTCCTTGTGATATTGGGTTTCCAGTCAGTGACAAATTGTCACAGACTGCTATTTTCCGTAAAGTTGTTTTTGTCCTGGTTGTAAATAAGATTTCTGGCCCAATGCCTGTCTGGCAAAAGGCGTGATAATTGGAATGTGTCTAGCGGGTATAATAGATGTTGCTGCCTTCTCTGCAGATTTCATAGCCTGTTGTAATTGTTTTTTGTTAAAGGTTACAGCTCCAGTACCTGCGCCCATCACTGCCGCTAAAGCATTGGATAGAAATTTAGTTGATGGTGACCCCATCAGAGTCGTAAGCATATCCTGGTTTTCCCTTTTAGAATCAATTGCGCTATAAAAAAGACCTATGTTTGGTTGAATTATTTCTAAAAGAAATTTAGACGCCTCAGGAAAGCTCATTTGAGTTATGTCTGGGAAACTTTTCCCATCAGTCCAATAGTCAAACATATTTGCTCCAACAGATAATGGAAGCGTTCCTAGCATAAGGCTTAGCGCAAAATTTGTTTTTGCCATAGGTCCGTCAGCGTCCATAAACCCCCTAATGAGAACTCTATCTAAAAATTGGTATGGAAATGCCTTGAATTGCATAACTGCACGCACAGCTTCTCCACTTACTGTTCCTGGCGACGTTCCTTGCATCATCATCGCGCGTGTAAACGCACCAGGTTGTGCGACGGCATTTTCTGAGGCTACATCAAACATAGCATACACTTTTCTATAAAGGTCGTTCTTAACTTCATACAAAGGTAAATGCTTATTTGACTCGTCGTACAAACCCTTTACTTCGTCATTGGTTAGCGTATCAACGTTATCCAGGGTAAATAACCCCTGTTTATTTTTCTTTCTCAAAACATTCCATTCTGAATCCGTTATGCCAAACTTATCTAAGTGAGTTCTTAGAGCTTTTGGCATTGATTCAAGCGTGTGCCCAGACATATTAGCAAGATGCCTAGCCATAATATTCATAGTTGAAATTTTGTTGCCATTATCGAGAGCGTGAATTCCAACTTTTTTGTAAAATGCCGATGACAATTTACTTACACCCGCGCTAGTGTTGTGTGCGTCTACAAACTTACCCATGTATCCCATATGACTATCAAGCATTAATTTAAATTGACTAGAAACATATTTGCGCTCATCACTAGGAAACAAGTTAAACACATGCGATAAGTGTTCTCCCCACGCAGACCAGTAGCTATATCCATAACGTTGAGCAAACGAAGCGGCTGATGCCGCATCAGGTATACTGAGCGCGGCTATTTTAAACAATGATGCCATGCCACTGAGGGTTCTAATGTTTGACATGAAGTTGGCAAGTTTAGGAGATACCGCTGTTTTATCAATGCCGTTGACTTCTTTGTACATGAACTCTGTGTTTCTGTGCCATAACGCACTTTTAGATTCCGATGCCTCTTGTGCAACCTTAAGGTTTAAAAACATCTGTGACGGGTTATCGCCAAGGATTTGAGCTGACCCAATTCTGTTGGCAGAAGAATGTATGTGTCCAGTGACAGCGCTGTAATAATCACCTTTTCCGTACTTTGAATTGTAATCCATCCAGCTTTCAGTGTCTTTCCACTGGAAAAACATGCGCGAACGTCTTTTAACCGCCTCCGTATCGTTTGATACGTGAGAATTTGTAAATATATTTGACCGGTCGTTAATGATATTATCAAACGTCCTGTTAAGGATAGTATTCACCTCGCCGTCGATTATATTTCCGTCCTCTCCCATGGCGCTTGTTTTTTTGAACGTTTCTTTTACATTAAGTTTTGACTTTATAAATGAAACCCAGGCGTCTTTAGCTTGTGAGTTACTGTATTTATCTTGCCGCATAGCAGCTTTAACCAAAGACCGTCCACCGCTTAAGATTTTAGATCTGTCATGCGTTACGCTGATTTGTCTACCTGGGTTAAGGTGTGACAACGGCAAGGCATCAGATGATACAATCTCAGATTTTGTTTTTTCAACAAGCTTCATGTGCTTGTCAGCAATCCTTCTAGCCATATTTGTTGAAGATTTTCCATCGATAGCTTTTGCTATATCAAGATCATTTTGTGGGTTCATTACAAAACCAAGCTCATCATTTGTTAAGTCATCATGAAATTCACGGTATAGCTTAGATTGCATTGCATGTTGAGCGCTTTCAATATTGAAGTGTGGGTTTTTTCCCGTCCTGTCCCTTACCATCAAAGATCTTAATGTAGCCTTTCCTGTCTTAATAAACTGCTGCATTCTTGTGAGCTTTTGTGCGTTTCTAGCCGATACCATGTTTCGCTCAAATAAATCTGCTAAGGTCTGTTTGTCCACCTCTTTTATGGCCTTAGAAATTGCCGCCTGACCGGTTAAATCTTTATATTCTTCAGCTTTTGCATTAACGTCTCTTAGGTAGCTTTCGACATCATCCTGGTCAAAGTGAGTCATCTTCTCTAAGAGAGCATCTATACAGTCTTGATTGAACTTTTGCTTAGCCATAATTATTCCCTAACACACGACAAAAGACGATCGCGGTCTTCTGATGTTTTTTTAAACTGAATGTAGCGCTTTTTGCTTAGGTTGAATTCTTTTTCCAAGTCTTCTGCCCCACTTCTTCGAATGTCCTGGTCATTATCTTTTAGTATTTGCTCTTCATCATTCATAGCGCTTTGCAGATCTTTCTCATGATCTTCAACGCTTGCTCGCTCTCTTTTATCTCTGAAAGCTTCGTCAGGCGATTTTATTTCTCTTTGATTTGGCGCCACATGGTCAGGAAGTTGACCCATATCCTTCATCTCCGGCACGCTAGATTCCATGCGTTGTTGCAGGTAAGCCTGAAGTTTCTTAGGATCTGCATATTTTTGCACGTCTGACGTCATAAGCTTTGTCATGGAGTCAACCATGTCTTTGTAACCTGTTTGAACTTCATATTCATTTTTGAGATCAACATGGTGAAGCAAAGCCTTGGCCTTTTCTGAAAAATTAGATAAGTCTTTTAACCTGTGATACTCATGAAATCTTTGAAAATTATCAGGAAGATTATCTTTCGATAAAAAATGCTCTTCTAGATGACTTAATTCTTTTGATGGGCTCATTGTTTTTGTAAGATTAGACTTTATATGCTCTATATTTTGGTCTAGTTTATTAATTTTCTCACGAATAGAGTCTTTTACGGGCTCGCCTCGCTTTATTTTTTTCCTATAGCTTTTGTATCTAGTCGACATGCTAGATATTTTTTGCTCTTGAGCAAATCTTTCGCTTAGGTTTTTAGGGATCGCATGAGGAAACAAAGAAAAATCATATTTCCCTTTTCGTATATGCTTAAAAACACTTCTCTGAGAGATGGGGTGCTCATTTGTTATATTCTCGTAGCCAGAGCTGTCCCTAATTTTTTTAAATTTAGCAAGGTTATCCTTAGCCTTTGACAACCTATTTCCCATAAAGGAAGCAAAGCCCTTAAGACCGTCAGCCATGTGACCGCTTTCAGACCTTATTCCATCAATTGCATTAGAGTATTGATAGTCTGACATTGCAGTTTTCAAGTCCCCCGATGCATTAGAAGAAAGCTGATCAAATATTGACGAGTGAAGATTGTCTATAGTTTCTTTGCTCGCTATATTCATGAAAACTTTATTATTAACAGAGTCGACGTTGTATTTTGCAGAGGTCAAAACCTGAGCGCCTAATTTTTGCAGGCTCTCCATGTTGTTTGGGTCTGTTAAATATGTGTGGGCGTATCGATACTCGTGTTCATCTATTTTACCTTCCTGAAATGCTTTGTCTATCTCGTCAAGGTTTTCCTTTGAAGAATCCCCGAGTTCTGGCATTTTAAAAGCTCGGCCCGCGGCTATTTTTCCGTATATCATGCCGCCAGCAACACCGAGCGTATGAATTCCTAAGCCTAAGGATCCGTATTTAAGTGTCTGTTCAGCGCCACCAATAATATCGAATTTTCCCGTCTTCTCGTTAAAGTTTTCATTAAATGCCTGCGGTATACTTTCTGCGGAAGCTACGGCAAAAGTTTTTGCCAGTGTAGATCCTACGCCGCCAATTGTCTTGGGCACAAATTCAGACATTCTTGACGCTGCCTCTTCTCCCAATAACTTGGCTGCTGATGTTTGTCCAAAGGCGCTAATTGCTTCTGGCAAAGCACCTGAAAGAGCCGCTATACCTTTTTCTGCAGCACCCGCTGCTCCGTAACCTAATAATGCATTAACAGGGTTTCCAACAAATCCACCAAGGGAACCTACGAAGTTTGCGGTGTTCTGAGTCCATCCCATGCTAGGAGATTTCATTTCCTCGTTTATAGCTGACAGACCCTGGCTAACTGGGTTTTTTCTTTTTAATCCATATAAAGAACTTTGCACGTTAAAGGCTAGCTTTTCAGGTTCTGTCCACGCGCTAATAAATCCCGCAAAAGCAGACATTGATAATGATGGAGGGGTCTTATCTGCATCTTCAATTGCTGATGTTAACGATGATTGTGTAACCGGATAACTCATTATTATATACCAGTATAGTTTGATGCAAGCCTTTCCTGCCACGATGTTTCGCGTTTGCCTCTACTTATTTTAGCTGTTGCTTTCGCGTGGTTTAGAAGTGATCCACTATATGGAGCGCTGTATAGGATATTCCCTTGTGCTGTCGAAACAATAACACTACCATCAGATGCAAAGGAAGCGGATACATTCATCCTATCAATTAAAGACAGGAACCTATCGTCAGTCATTTTTGGGTCAGAATGTCGTACGTTTTCAAAAGCTGAATTAATAGCAGCGTGGGACAACATCCCATACTCTGCCGTCGTCAGGCTGTGTTGTGACCTATTGAAACTATAATTTGATCCCACCTGAATATCATAGCCCGTGCTCATTTGATTTTTGAATTCTTTTATATAGTCATCTGCGTGAGATATTGTTAAATCAGCAGCGCTCGACGCTTTATATTTAACAAAATTAATAGCCATTCCCATGAATGCCTGAGCTCTTTTTTGTCCGTCAGGAAGATTTGATATGTTGGACAAAATATCGCCCATCTCAGATGATATTTTTGCACCTAAAACTGCTGATGAAACTCTCGAATCACCATCAGCATGGTAGGACATCTTGCTATAGTCCCGGCCCTTTTGTTGAGACAATATAAGTTGTCTTTGAAAAGACTGTGTCATTCCTTTGCCCATTCCATAGGCTATGCTATAGCCAGTCTCCGACTGAATGGGATCTTTCAATTGCTTTGCAAGGTACGATTTCTGTCTTTCATTTACATAGGACATTTTATCAATAAGCGATTCGGGATTTCCTCCCTCTGAAAAGCTAGACTGTGCTTCGTTTACAATGTTTTCATGAATCGGATTAATTAACTCCATGTCCATGTGCTGAGTCTCGCCCATAGCTATGCCTGCGTCCATATGCTTTTGATCAGCTGCTTGTAGTGAGCTGTAAAGTTCTTCAGGGCTTCCTTGCTTTGACATTGCAGCCGCAGAGTCCTGTATCCATTCGTTAGTAGCCTTAAATCCCATTGCAGTATTTGCTTGTGTTTTCCAGTAGTTTGTTTTTAAGCTAGCCATGTATTTATTTAAAATGTTAAATTTTGACTTTTCTCTGTCAGATGGATTCTGGTTGCTTTGCAACTCAGATTGTTGTTGCTGTAAATGAGCAAAAGAAGGATTCGAATTAATTAGTCCATATGCATCAGACGCGCCGTCTATTCTTGCCATAGAAGAAGCAAACTGTCCTTTTTGATTCATTAACTGAGCTCTGAGCCTTGGGTTAGACAGGTCATTGTCGTCTATACCCTTGTTAACGTCATCATTAGACATTGCCTCTAGCCTGGAGTTGTTCAGAACCTGAGTGCCAGCGTTAGCTGTTAAATTGCCAGCGTTCATATTGTTCGGGTCTAAGGGGTTGCTTACAGCTGAATTTGCTTGCGCTGCCGTGGCTTGTCCGCCTGATACGTGATCATAAAAAGTTTTGCCTTTCTCTGTTAATAAATCAAGAGCCTTGATGTTGTTTTCAAATGAAAGTGGCGTTGTTACTCCAGCAGCAACGGCGTTCTTTCCGTTGTCTAATATGTTTTGATGTAATATTTTAGCGGTTTTAAAGTCTCCGTAAGCTAGAGAGTTTGAATATTGCTGCATTAATGAACCGGTGCCCGTAACATAAGCAGCTTGGTTCTGAAGTAAGTTTTGGTGCGCATCTGTTCTAGCAGCCTGAAGCTTTAAACTGTTCTTCTTCTGATTAATGATGTAATCATAGCGGGACCTATCCCCTTTGCTCATGGGAACTTGAGCAGTCTTCATTAGCGAAGATTCGGTGCTTCTTTGAATGGCATCAGCCTGACTGGGATTTTTAATCATATCAACCTGAGCTTGGTTCATTATATCGCTAGATTGAGTGGCTGCATGCATGAACATCGCTTGGCTATGCTCTTTAGCTAGATTAATGCTTGCCTGAGCCGCCTGCTGTGCAACCTGTCCAAATGCTTGCGCCATAGCCTCTTGGCCCTTAGCTTTGCTAGCAACGGGGGTTTCAGGTAAAACGGGATGCTCTTCTTGAAATTGTGCGAATTCTGGCATAACCTTTATCCCTTTTTAGTGCTATCTGCTTTAGCTGCGCCCTTCTCGGGCAATGACTCAGAAACTCCTTTTAGCTGTGCAAATGACATTGCTGATCCGCCTACGTTCCCGAACATTTGAGCCCATAGAGTGTTCTGTACGTTTTCTTGTTCAGTCTTAGCGTTGTACTCGCTCATTTCTTTTTCAGTCTCAATATTTTGAAACTTCTCTGAGCCAATGTTCATAGTTTGACGCTGGATAGCGTTAAGACTTGGTGATGACATAGCCACACCCTTGACGCTCGCTTGAGCTTCTTGGTGACTGATTGTTTTTCCGACTGCAGAATATACGTTAAGTCGTTCTTGAGATAGTTGAAGCTCTCTTTGTTTCTGCTGCATTTCAATAGCTTTTTGCTGGCTTTCAGCAGCGGCAAATTGAGATTCCATTTTTAATACAGTCGAGGTTGCACTTATTGCAGCGGCTGCAATAGCAAAAGTTCCCATTTTTAACATCCTTGTCTAAAATGATTTTTGTTTGATAATAATAAGCTATTGGGGGCTATGACACAATATCAGAGTTTATTTCGTATGAAATTCCCAGTATTTGACAGTCAAAGGGAGAATTCTGTGTGATTTTGATCGTAGAAAACCGATTCCAGCCCCTGGTAGGGTAAATTGTCGCAGTATCTGTTTGAGGCGTGAGGGGTTCACCATCTTGTATAAACTCAAATTGCTGGTATGGAACCAGCTTATCGTTGATGAAAAAGTTTAAGCTCTCAAAATAATCTACGTTTATCTCAGTGATGTGCTTAGTCCAGTTAGATTTATTTGGCCCCATGAATAAAAACATCGTAATTATCTCAATTGGGTACAAGAATCCAACTTGCACTACGCCGCTATCTTCATCCGGGTTAACTACCGTAACCTCTCCATCAACAACCTCGTATTGCCCGTAATCCTGGTTTTCGAAAAATATTTCAACAACATAACCGTTAAATTGATCTAGCCCGGTAACTAGACCCGTAGTAGCCATAGTACTTTCAATGTAGCTGTCGATCTTGAAGTCTTCCACAAACTTCTCAATAGCAAGTACGCCTGTCAGAGAATAGCACTTTAAGAAATAGACCTCATTGTTGATGGTAAATATGTCAACGACATCGATTGTTGGCACTCCATTCTCGTCCTTCTCAAATTCTGTGGGTGTTAGAGCCGCAAGCCCTTGCTGCATAGCAAACTGGAATGTTGTAACGCTGTCGTCGTCGTTTAAAAGATAAACGAAGTTATCTTGAGAGTTGTCAGTGCCCCGTAGAAGCGCCCTATTGAACGGATTTTTTATTAAGCTACTCGCAGCCGCAGATACGTTGGTAGACGTGTAGGTCTGCCCTATGCCGTCAAAGCGATAGTTAATTAAAGCCTTCCCGGTTTTCGTCACGAAGTATGAGTCGTTAATGTAGTTTATTGGCTTGAAGCTTGTTGATGCACCGTACGCACTCTGTTGCCTAATGCTAAATGTCCCTGGCGTCAGAGCAGTATTAACGTCCTGGGGCGCAACAAACTCAAAATTTTGTGTATATATTTCAAGCTGCTTACCAGGGTTTATCCACGTGATTCCGCCTGTTTGGCTCTGCCCTAGCGTATATATAATCGCGTCAGTATCATTGCCCACCCCAACGTTGAAGTTGATTGGCTGATTGATCTGAGAAGCAAATATAGTGTTCGGAAGCTCCGTAGTGTTCGCGAACCAAAGCCTATTCTGGTAAAACGCTACTTTAGCCGGGTAACCCAGCGTGTCGCTCCAGGATGGCTGCCTGATAGAGTACTCAGATCCTTTTGTTGACCCTGGTATTCTGAATGGAGTCCTTACGTCTATAGTGAAAACAACAACAGCGCCGTTCCATGGCACTACGTTGCTAATGATTCCGTAGCCGATAGGGTCTTCTACTGTATCGCCACCGCCTATGATCTGTCCGCCTTGCCAGTCCGTAGTAAACCCTGGGTCACTGGCCGCTGTGACAGTTAGCGTGTTCGTAATGTTGTCGCCCGCAAGCGCTACCGTTAGTTCTTTGTACTTTACCGTGCTGAAATCAAATGCAGGAAACGGAAATATGTCCAGCGGTTTAAAGTCAAACACAGGGCCAAATCCGCCGTAGTTGCTAACAAACAACCTGGACGGGATGAATTCTGGGTGTGAAAATATTAACGAGTCGTTGTCTTCTGTGTAATCTAGCGAGTCAAGAGCTATACCAGTGTAGGGCGTCGCCACTGTTTGACGAAAAGTTAGCACGCCGCCAACAATGTCAAAAACATGCAGATCTAAATCAGACGACAAGATAAGGTAATAAGCACCATTCTTGTCAGTGAATTCGTATATATGTGAGTTTAGTTGAGCATACGTCGATACATCAAGCAGAAACTTAGAGCCCTTTCGCTTTTTAGCTAGGCCCGTAGTGCCAACTTCAATGTTTAAAAGGCTTTGTGCCGCCTTAAGGTAATCCCTAAAATCTGTTCGCTTATAGTTTACCGGGTCAACCTGACCCATGGTGAACATTGTTTGTCGAATGGTTTCAGTAGCCATGCCACGCCTCTTTAAACAAATATTCTACGGTCGTAGTCATTATGAGGCCGTGTTGTTATGTAGCGTTCCATGTCGTTTAAGTTGACAGCCTTTCCTTTCTCTTCCTCATATTTTTGACGAAGATACTGAGTAAGCTTTTCATTTTCAGTTAAAACAAGAGCGGCATCACTCGCAATAAATAACGAGATAGCACGGAAAAACATCGTGGATACAGACTCAACATTTACATCATTGATGACGTAATAATATGAGATTGGCTTCTCATTCGTTGATATAATGTTGTTTGATATGAGGTAAGGTTGACTAAAATTATTATTGATATTGCCAAACTGAAACATTCTCCCATAGTCAGCGGGAAGCTGGTAACTATAGGTGAAATCAGGCGTAAGGGGCGTGGTAAGCGGCGTGCTATCTTTCCTGAATAGAATTGCAAAGTTCCAGACAGTTTCTTGCAAGAGCACTGGAAGCAATAAGTTAAGTTTAGCATCGAGTAGTGTTGCATCCTCTGAGTTGTTGATATTGGTCACAGGTAAGCGGCCTAGTTCTGTTAACGCTTGATTTACTATATCTAAGCGAGATATTGGTAACGCCATAAGTCCTTCCTTGGATTAACAAAGGGGAGGGGCAAATCAGCCCCACCCTTTATTATTTTATTACGGGGCGTTATCAACTTTTAAAATTAAGCTGAAAACAGCCAAAATCTGGCCTACAACAAATATTCCGGACGGTGGCGACACAGGGAAGCCGCTGGTAGCAGAGTGGCTGATGAACAACCAATCTCCGCCTTTTAACAGTCCCTCTTCTACTAAATCACTCACATACCCTGAGGCCGTAATTGTAGCTAAATTATCTATTGTAGTTCCCATCCAGACAGCAGGAGCGAGCCCGCTTCTACCGCCAGAAACTTGGGCTAAATTAGCTTTAAAATCTTTGCTAGCCATTTTTAATACCCCTTAAATTATGAGTTAGCTGCAAACGGATTGTTCGCAGTCATTAATACGATACCTTTCAACTGAACAATTTCAGCACCGGTCGTAAATATGGTTAACAGTTCCCAACGATCTTCTTGTTGAACCCAAGTAATTGAGGTCGAAATATCGCGGTTATAGCTTTGTACGATTGCATCCTTGTGAACCATAGGAACAAGGTACACAGCAGGACCAACGCCCGTGCTTGGGATTCTATTGACACCGTTTTCACCAACAAAACGACAATCAACACCGAGGTATGATTGGATTTTGTTATTGGTTAATGGCTTCGTATCAGTGTAGAAGATGTTGACCATACGATCGTCATTCTGCATTGATTTTTTCAATAGAGCCGGTGCCCACATGGACACAGCGTGATCCATAGTATCAACGCCCTCGCTTTCCAATTGTGAAAGAGCCTCAGACATTTTGCCTTGGTTAATACCTGTGTTTACGCCAACAGTTACAGGAACCGTAGCGATGGAGCCCAAACCTGGGTTAGAGAAAATTGCATCAACACGAACGAAATCATCCATACGGCCAGCAGATTCTGCGTGAAGCTTGGCATGGCTTGTGATTTTGTCGTAGTTGAATAATGTTTTTTGTCCGCCGCCGACAACAGTTTTCAATCTGTAATCTTTAGCTATTACTGGCACATTGGTTTCATCAACTGCTGTGACAGGAATATTCGTGGGAGCGAAATTTCCTTGTTGCATCTCGATCAGGTCAGAAATCGGTACATTTAAAGTAGTGCCGCTAGTCCCGTGACGTTCATCAATGGTTTGTCCGAAGCGTTGTTTATTTTGATATTGAAGCGTAACCAACGTGTCAAACAATTGACTCGCGGTTGCTAGATCGATTTGAGGGGCCATAATAGACATCCTTGTCATAAATTAAAAATTAGTTTTTAACTATCTGGCAGGTTATCGATTACTCGGGCTGACAATACTTGTGATCGCTCAAAAAGGTTGTCTACAAATGCAGGGCTTTGATAGAACGATAGGGTAATAATACACCAAGAAAGTCCGTGTAAAAAGCTTTATTTTTGCTCATGAACTGTTTTATATGAGAAAACGAGAAGTGTTGTCAAAAATTGGTGTTTCATCATCAACTTTATACAGATTAGAGAAAGCCGGTAACTTTCCTGAAAGACGAAAATTATCTTCAAACAGCATTGGCTGGCTAAACACGGAAGTTGATTATTGGATTAATTCTCGCGAGAAACTCGTTAGGGCGTCTTGAGTGCAAATCCATTGTTTGCACTCTATCAAGCAAAAACTTCATCGGTTTTTAAGCTCTTCAATGTAATGCCCAACCTCACGGTTCTTGCTAATAAACTGTTCTCGTATTTGCATGTCGTTAGGCCGAGCTAATGCTTGAGCAGCCAGATCGTTACATTCTTTTTTAGCGTCATATAGCTCACTGCCCTTCGAAGCACGCGAGGTGCCGGACATTCCTGGAACTTGTGAATTCAATTGTTTATCACGTTGATTAAGTGCATCATTCATAGTTTTATCGTCCCTTATAATTTGATTTAACATATTACCTCTGAATTCATCAGAGAATCCATTGAAGTTTTTATTTACGAACCCCTTAAGAAGGTTAATCTTTTCTTCCCCCACGCTTTGTTTTCGCTCTTCAAATGCGCTCATCTGCTGTGAAACGTTCGCATTAATGCTTCTAGCCGCATGTAAGAATTGTTCTTCGTTAAGTCCAGCGTTCTTTGCTAATGCCTTTAGCTCTCTAAGCTGAGTTTCCCGTAATGTGACGTCTGCAGGGACTGAATACTCGTCTGGTATAGTCGTTCGCTTCTTAAGCTCAGCTTCTAATTCCTGATTTTTTTGGTATAAAGGCAAACTTTGCTTATATCCATTTTCCAAGTCCTCGACGCTTTTAAACTTTCCAGCGTAAAGCTGCGGCCCACTGTCGCCAGTTAAAACAGAGTCAGTTGATACTGTCGCATCCGTTGTCACTGAGACTGTACCATCACTATTCACTAATTCTGTCATTATTTACTCCTTCTCTTAATAAAGTATCAACCCTGTCTACTGAATGTTGAGCGTCTCTCCACGAACTCCGCCGTCCTTCTAGCCATGAATACACGTTCTCGCCGACGTGAGGCGGGACTTCTTCCATGTGATATAAAAACAACATGCTTTTTAAATGTTTTCTACCGCTAGCTGTTGAGTACTGTTCGTACATAGCAACATCAAATTGACTTATCTCGCCTAAATTTAATAGCGCTTGTAGATTGCTCATGAACTTCTCCTATCTATAAAAAACTCTACTGAAAAAATAACTGACAAAAATATTCTATAATTTTTCATGGTGTGTCCTCCATCATTAAAATTGCTCGGGCGTTCCCTGCGGCAACCCAACTTGAGACCCTGTCGTTGTCGGCGTAGGAGATCCTTGTTGTGCTTGTTGAGCCTGTTGTTCTTGCTGCCCGGATTGATTCATAATGTCCTCAATTTCTTCTGCAGACTTGAACAATTTACTTGGCAGATTAAACTTTTTTGTCAAGAAATTATTAGCAACTGATATGTTAACCGTGGCCATTGCTGCACCCTGCCCGAAAAATTGCTGTTTCAATTGCAGGTTCTGAACGAAGTTTTCAATGTCAGACTTGTTTTGTATGTCGTATAGCGGCGATTGAAACTCAAACGTTAGAGACTTGACGTCATGCGGGAACGCGTTTATGTCTCTTTTCCTTGTCAACATTTGGCTTTCTTTTAATATTTCAGCCGCTACCTGGAAAACCTGTTTGGGCAATTCATTAATCAGCCTAGCAATGTCTGTAGAGCTAGATCTTTGTGCGCGGTTCTCACGTATAGAAATCTCTGTTGCTGTTTTAACGGGGTTATTAATCTCGCCAAGCGGATCAACTTGAAATCCTTTCTTAATAACATCCTGCAACATGCGAATATCTTCTCGAACTTCTGGATAAACAGGCATTTGCAACGCTTCAATCGGATTACGCTGTCCGGGCTGACGGGCAATCATAGCTCCTGACCAGCTTTTAACGCTCCAGGGGTTAAACATCTTGTTGTTATCGTAGAACATGGGGGGATCAGCTTTAAAAGCTTTGTTTTTTCTGTCGTCGCGAACCAAGTTGTTTAAATCGCGAATTGTAGGCAGGAGATCAAGGCCAATCCCTCGCCCATCCGCTTCACCGGGACGGACACGATCCCGATAAACGATTAGTTGAGGATACGTGCGTTCAATCTCCCATAAAATGTTTTCCTGGTCAGACTCGAGAACAGCGTAAATATAATATTTTGTTACTTTGCTCTTCTCGTCCTTTTTCCCTATTTGACCATATATTACTTGATGAATTTCATTGGGATTGTCCTTTAACATTTGAAGACTGGTGCCCTTGTAATCTGGGAATTCCTCGATGATTTTTCTTGCACACATGTTAGATTGATACCATCCGGTATTCACTAAATCATCGGTGCTCTGCTCTATGTATAGAGCGATGGCAGGTATAGCTTTAAACGACAACGGATTGTCGCTGTTGATGTATTCAACCCAAAGCGCCGCTGTTCCCCCGATCAAGTCAAGATTTGACGAGCTTATGATTCGAGCAAGATTGCTTTGGTTCAGATAAAACATAATCCGGTCATTAATCTCATCTAGCCCGGGCTGTAACGCGTCAATCTCTTTAGAGTCGTGCAAATGAGGATCAAGCGTAGCTCTTCCCCAAACCCTGTCTTTCGGCATAAGCAGTGCGTGAAGATCATTCGCACGCTCGTACGACGAAAGAACCGCTGTATTATCCCAGATTCCAGAAGTTGTTGGCTTTCCCTTATCATTATAATTTCCAATTACATTAAACGCGTCCCTATTCGGAATTACGTAGAAGTACAGATCCTGATATAAGCCAAGCCATCTTTTTTTGTACTGATAAGCGTCTTGATAGCGCTCGTAGTGTTCTTGCACATCCATATGCTTGAACCTCCCCTATTTTAGTTGTATTTAAACTGCTCCAGGCGGTGCTCCATCTTGTCCGCTGTCAATGATGGGCTTCACGGCCTGACCGCTGATATCTGCTTTCCAGATTTGCCCACCCTGGCCTTGAATAATTTGCATTCTTTGACGTGCAAGATTTTGCCTAGCCAATTCTGTTTTTCTGTCAGCTTCTTGTTGTTGCTGTCCCAGACGATCAGACATACCATTGTCGCCGTCGCCACCAAACATTCCCATAATAACGTCCTTGTTAATTTTAGAAATTTATTTTAAATTATTGGCTTATCTCCGCCAATGATGCTCAATTATAAAGTTTGAGTGTCCATTATATTTAATAAGTTTAGAGTACAAGTGTCTTGGGTTAAACGTCATACCCACATCAATGCCAGATACGTGACGATTTAGCTCATTGCACGATTTAATCCAAAAAGGAGTCCACGGCATTATAGTTCTTTCATTGATAAACACTGTCACGATAGCGCTGACAGACTTTAACCGCTTCAATCTCGCAATAATATCCGCACAATTATTGTGTTCGTAAACCCTTGGTACGATCCCTTGCTTTGAATATTCGATCATTACAGTATATTCACCATCAAACGTAATTACATTGCAATGCTTAAATTTTTTACTGAACCCTAGCCACGCTTGCGGTCCCGAAGCTTTATTGTAGAATACGAACGTCGCTATCATTTCTTTGAAACCCTATTGATGTTATGTCTTACATGTCCTATTTTGCATTTAGCTTTTCCATAATCTTTTTACGTGTGTTGAACCTACGCTTGCATTCATTCCTTATCTTTGATTTTTTAACTGTGAGCTCTTGCATATTATAAATAAACTTCAAATGATCATTCATAGCTGCTGGCAAAACATCGACCCGGGGCTCGCCCAGGTCCTCGCTTTCAGTAAACATTTATTCCTTCGTCATGCGATTAATCTGACTCATAGTGACATCAGAATAATTAGATCCCACATATCCGTTGTCTGCATGCCTAGCATTGGGCTTTATTGAATTGTATTTAGATTGATATTTATCTTGAGTAGAGCCCTGAAGCATATTACTTTCGTTACCAGTTAATATTTTATTCTGTTTCTGTGTTGTCATCATGATTTATCCCTCCTTGTCCTAATTTTTCAATTACTAATTTAGATAATTTTTCGATCTTCTGCTCTAGCTCTTCAGCTTTTTTTAGCTCATCAGCATTGCGACCGAATTGATGTTGATTTGTTCTTTCTAGCCACCAGGCACTCGCTTGCCACTGCCCTTGCTTTGCGCAATTTTCGATCACTGCAATATGCTTTAAATCACGATCATATCTAGCTCTTTTTATGTCCTTGCACAATTTTGAGTAGTTAGTATCTAATATTCCATCTTTTCTATGCTGCTCGCCTATTTTCATCCAACGTGAAAACGTAGACTCATTCACTCCAGCAGCCCAACTTGCCATTTTGTACGTAGCGCCGTCTTCAATAGCTTTTACGAGTACATCATGAACGTCGTCAATGCGAGTAGTAGCCATTTTTAACAGCCGTTATCAGTGAAAAACACTTTTCCTTGCCTCGCCCTCACAGCGTTAACTGTATCTCTATGAGTAGCTTGAATCATACGAACAACTTCGTGTGGCTCAGGAAATTTGGGTTTATTAATTGATGGCGCAGCACTAATCCGTGCAGGTTTCACGTCGTCCATGACATTCTCCCTTTTGAGTGTGTTTTCTAGCTTATGCTAGTGATTAGATTATATGCTTTGTAAGCGAATAGTGCAACAGCTATTAAAAAAATACTATGCACATGATAGTGATTAAATCATATAATTGGTGAGCGAATAGTGCAACAGCTGTCATGATGAGTGCAGCATATATTATGTTGTTAGCAAGCACTACGTGTTTAATTTCAAGTTTAAATCCTAAAGCAAAAGACAAAAACATACATATTTCAGCAGATATTAATATAACTACAAAAGCAATCCACGCAATATTTTTAGGCTTTTTTATTATCATTTACAATACTTATAATTAAATCAACACCAATCCCTTTCGCGTATTTTTGAAGCGTTCTTAGTGTTGGTGAGTGAATTTTTTGCTCAATTCTGCATATGTTTGAACGGAAGCTTTTTGTCTTCTTCGCGACATATTCTTGCGAAAAACCCCTTTCTATTCTGAGCTCAATCAATCTATCTATAATATCAGTGTTTTTAAATCTCATTAACGTATTCCCTAGCTTCTCTATGAGCTGCTTTAACTCTATCTAACACAACTCTTAATGATTTGTCAAATGATACTGTTATATGTTCGGGCTCATGATATTTTGTGCAAACAATAAAATCACTCTTCAATAAACATCGTTTCAAATTGTTTTTAAACTCTCTCGTACTGATTATCATATTAAATATCTCCGGTTTATAATTACAGTATATTGACATGGGGAACATGTGTCAACAATTACATTAATAAAAGTGTTGACTGATGTGGGGGACATGTGTAACAATGTGTTTGTGAGTTGATAGCGTCATCATTTTTAAAAGAAAATTGTTGACTTGGCCGTTATTGGCTCACACATTTAATTAAATCAATAAACAAGGAAAACTAAGATGAATCAACAGGACGCTTTAAAATATACTAATGTTAAATTTCCCAAAATAAACAAAAATAATACACTTGAAGAAAATGATGAGATGATCAAGGAAGGTTCGTACCAAAAACACTGTGAGATAAAAAAAACGCTTATTGTTCCAGCGAGTGTATACCACGCTCTAGGCAATACCCTTTTGCATGAGAATGACATCTGGGAGAGTATTGGTGGCAGTGAATGTATCGACAATAGATATGACGATTATACCTTTATTGAAGCACTTAAGAAGTGGGCTCAAGACGAGAACCCTGAGGTATGGATAACCGGTGTTGTCCTTATTATAAACGCTGAAACTAATGAAAAATTTTATGTGAATACCGAGGGTTTTAAATATGCGCGATATGTTGGGTGATAATTAATATTTGAGGCGGCGCAGGCGGATAAACAACAATGCTCGAATGCTTGTTTTTTTCCGCTTATGCGCAGCTTGTCAGATAGCGTTCGATTAACAATAAGAGGACTAACCAAGGTGAGAAAAATGATAACGCTCGTTGAGTCAAATGCAATATTAGATCTTAGATCATCACTTTACAGTAAAAATAATATAGCTGAATTTTTAACTTCAATGACAGATGTTTATATTGAACAGTACTCTAAAACAAATAAAAAAATCAATTTTCTAAAGAAAAAGCTTAATGAGGAAATTAAGCACTTAGATAAAAATTGTGATGAAATAATAAGCAATCTATTATTAACGTCCCGAGATGTGGTATATAGGGAAGGCAAATCAGCTTTAATTATAAAGTTAGCTTTTTTAAGCTCGCTAAAGAAGGTAAAGGATAATTTACAACAAACAAGGGATATAGTAAATGGATAAATTAACAAAAAATTACGTATAAAAAATGGCCTATCATTATGAAAAATTCAAAGGAACATCTTTTGAAAAAGACTATAAATCCAATGAGGAGTTTTAACAATGAGTAAAAAAGATCAATGTTTTTCATCACTGTTTAGATCTTTCGATGGAGAGACATATATCAATGGATTTAGCATTTGCTTTTCAAATGGCGCAAGAGTTAGTGTTCAGTATGCGGATCTTTCGCATTGCAAAAATTACCCTAATAATTCATCTTGTTTTGTATTGGTAAATGATGCATCATCCCCTGATGCAGAAGTTGCAATAGTTTATAAAAATGAATTTATAACAGGAAGATACATAAAATTATCTGCACCAAATCGACATATTGAAGATGAAATTATGGGATGGGTCGAACCCGACGAGCTATTAAACATCCTACTGTGGGCTAAAAACTATGAACCAGATTGACGGTGACAAACTTATTCTCAGAATGCAGGGCAGCATGAAAAGATCAAGAGATTGCGGAACACCATTCCTTTTTTATATTAATAAATCCGTATTAAACGATATTAACATTCACTGCACGGGGCAAAGGCAGTCAGTACTTAATGTTCGATATAATTTTTTGGCTACTATAAAATAATCGTGCACGTTACGTTATACGTGCACTAAACAAATCAATATATGGAGAATTGAAATGTCTATAATGAATATATCACAGAAATTAAACAGCAACAAAGTTTATAGTATAAAAATTATTGGAAACTATCTATCATGCGAACATCTTATAAACAATAAGTGTTGCGAGTGCTTATCAACTAGGTCAGACTATATTTTATACGGGAGTATATGCTATCCCCTTTATCTACCGAGAGAAATATGCACTGTATGCTCAGTGTGCAATACTAAATTTAAATTTAATGGTGAGATAGATATTAAAAATATTAGCAGTGAAGATTTTTTGGGTTCATGGCAACTTCCCAAAGAATAAATTATTTTGCCACTTCTTCACCGTAATGAAAATCAATTGTTTTATTTCCTGGGGACGTGGCAATATTTCTCGACACAACAAGGGTAACTACTAAAATAAAAATTTGTATAATATCTTTTGTCTTCACTTTTTATACTTTTTCCATCAATCCTAATTCTATAAGCCATCCCCAAGGGATTCTTTTATCAGCATACAAAAACCCGTTCTTTTTACACCAGCTCGCATAAGTTGTATTTGATCCTTTCGCTATTTTGTTTTTCGAGTTTCCAAAGACAAAACGAATGTCCTTTCTTGGGTTCTGCTTTCTAACCCACAAATGCTTGTCGCGGTCTTCTTTCACAAAAATACCCTTAACTTCTATAAATATTATTTTGCTGTAGTCAGCACTGAATAAACAGAAGTCAGGCGTGTATTTTCGTTGTTTTTCAGGCTGTATAAACGGTATAGTTAGACTTTCGTAATTCTGTTCAATTTTTAAACAGTCTAATTGCTGACCAACCGTCTCTTCGAGTTTAGAGCGTTTTTTTTTTCAGCCATTCTATTGCCATCCTTGGCGCTATAAATTTAAAAATAGAGCACTATTCAAGAAGATAAAAAATACATAGCAAGCTCAACGGCACTAACGTGCGAGTGACCTCGATTCAAATGCGAGTGACCTCGATTCAAATGCGAGTGACCTCCCCTCAACGGACTGACTCCATCCTTTATTTACAATAATCTTGTCATTGTAAATCACCAGCGACTAATTGAAATTAACTATATTTTTACCCGCAAAATCCATTTTGCGTTTGACACAATCCATGTGTCTTACCG
>Ga0307377_10001373_pt1 | contig 31054 bp, 27 predicted proteins | sample TR3MG_FD_202535 | JGI IMG/M metagenome (GOLD analysis project Ga0307377, IMG submission 202535) | Soil microbial communities from Risofladan, Vaasa, Finland - TR-3 | ecosystem: Environmental > Terrestrial > Soil > Coastal area > Acid sulfate soil | place: Finland: Risofladan, Vaasa | collected... | reverse complement strand
CTATTAATTTATCCTCAAATCTAGGTTATGTATGATAAACTAGAGTGCCCCACAATCCATTTATGGAATATACTAGGTGTTAAGAATTAATTAACGAAATTTGTTCATTTTTACTTGACGTTCACACTGCTTCGATTACACCCGGGGTATTGGTACCTGTATCCAGCAAAGTTGGAACCTTTCCTGCGAATAAATAAAGATTGACAGCATCCACGTGTATTGGGACCGGTACTTTCAACATAAAAACATTCTTAGCAACTTCTTTTATTTCTAACATCCTTACATAATCCCCTTTGTATAGCGTATGTCAGTATTTCTTTCACTGAATGCGCTGACCATGGATGGCCGAGTGTCCCTGCAGCCATGGATGACGAGAAGGGACTTCCTCAGTAGTGGTGTCTACACTAATAATCCTAAAGATTACAAGTAGCTATGTACTCAAAATGGCCATGTCCTATCAAGACGATGGCCTTTTTGAGTGTATCTTCTTTTTACTTTTTTTCCTATCGAGTTGGATAGTACCCCTTCTCAATAACATATTTGGCGATTTCCTGGCGCATCCCAATCATATCCACAGTTGGGCGCCGTACTAGTTTTCGCATGCCGGCTAACACGGTACTGAGGGAATCCCCTTTCTCAACAGCACAAAGAACTTCTTTAGCTTGTTGCTCGAGAATAATAAACGCTTCGAAGGCTCCTAGTGTTGCGGCCTTCTCGACGAACGCTTTATGATCGTCGGAAGCGTCAAGGGTTTGAACCTTCTGAGCCCGCAGAACACCACTTTCCATCGCGTAGACTTGGAGTACCATTTCAGCCAATCCAGTTAAGACATATTGATTATCTTTCAAGCCCAAGCCCAAGTTTTGAGAGGCAATCCCTGCAGCCATTAAGCATAATTTCTTGGCCTTCTGAGTCATTTGGTTAAGACCAGCTAATCCACCTTCGTCACTACTCAACCCACCCGAAACTAGATTCTTGCTAACCGCTTTAGCTGCTTCAAGCAACGGAAGTTCACCAGCCATAGCTCGTTTCAGAAGAGTTCCCGGCACAAGCAGGCGGTTAATCTCATTCGTTCCCTCAAATAAGCGATTGATGCGGGAATCCCGATACATCCGCTCAATCGGATATTCCTTAATAAATCCGTAACCGCCATGAATCTGAACTCCTTCATCCACGGCAAAATCCAAGACTTCAGAGGCTAACACTTTGTTGAGAGAACATTCAATGGCGTACTCTTCTAAAGCCTTACCAGCCTCTTTACTGCAATTAACAGTTAGATCGAGACCATGGAACCCGTTTTCCATAAGACCAGCTGTCCGATAAACGACGCTCTCAGCCATATATGTCTTGGTGGCAATTTCCGCAATCTTGCTTTGGATCGCTCCAAACGTGTTAAGTGCAACTCCGAATTGCTTACGCTCTGAGGCATACTTTAAAGAGGTCTCCAAGACAACTTGGACACTTCCGATTGCGCCAGCTGCCAGTTTGAAACGTCCAACATTCAAGATATTAAAGGCAACAACGTGCCCACGTCCGACTTCCCCCACCACATTTTCGACGGGTACCATGGCATCTTCTAAGATGACTTGACGCGTAGAAGACCCTTTAATTCCCATTTTCTTTTCTTCCGGTCCAAATGACAGACCTGGAGTTTCGCGCTCGACAATGAAATTAGTCATTTTTCCGTCCACTTTTGCATAGACGAGGAAAATGTCGGCAAAACCAGCATTGGTAATAAACTGTTTTGTTCCGTTCAGACAATAATGGGTTCCCTCGACATTAAGAACAGCGGTGGATTTAGCACCCAAAGCATCCGATCCTGAACCAGGTTCGGTTAAGCAATAGGCCGCAACTTTTTCACCGTTAGCTAAACCCGGAAGATATTTAGCCTTTTGCTCTGGAGTCCCAAAATAAACGATCGGCAAGGTCCCAATCCCTGTATGCGCAGCATACGCAACTGCAAACGATCCCCCTATGGGAACCTCTTCACCCACCACCACAGTAGCGGCCTTGTCTAAGGCAAGTCCGCCGAATTCTTCAGGAACTTCGAGTCCTAGTAATCCCAATTCTCCAGCTTGGCGCATAAACTCTCGAACGACGCCTTCTTCTTGTTCCTCCATTTGCTCAATCATCGGAGCAACTTCTTTTACCATGAAGTTATGTGCCATCCGTTTGAGCTGCATATGGTCTTCGTTTAATTCCTCACGGACGTATACTTGCTCTGGAGAAACTTCAGCAAGTAAAAACCCGCCTCCGCGTAATTCTAATTCCATTATTTTATCCTCCTCCAAATTCGTAGTTCGATGTTCGATAATCGTCGTTCGTGCAAGTTAGGGGACGGTTCTTGCACTTGCACTCGCATTTTACAGTAACTCGTACACCCCAGCAGCTCCCATACCTCCGCCGATGCACATGGTGACCATGCCGTATTTCAGTTTCCGTTTTGCCATTTCACTCAGAAGAGTTGCTGTAAGCTTAGCTCCTGTGCAACCGAGTGGGTGGCCGAAGGCCACGGCCCCGCCGTTTACGTTGACTTTTGCAACATCTAGGTCCAACGTCTTAATGATCGCCAGCGATTGTGATGCGAAAGCTTCATTTAATTCGAATAAATCAATATCTTCAAGGGTCAATCCGACTTGTTTTAACACTTTAGGAATGGCCTTAATCGGTCCAATGCCCATCAATTCAGGTTCTACACCAGCAACAGCAAACCCTCGCCAAACGGCTATAGGTTTCAGTCCCAACTCCTTGACTTTTAGTGCAGACATCAGAAGGGTAATGGCTGCACCATCACTGGTCTGGGACGAGTTCCCTGCCGTAACAGTGCCCCCGTTCAGGAAGGCGGGCTTGAGTTTCGCTAACGATTCTTGAGTGGTTTCAGGGCGGATCCCCTCATCTTTGTTGAACCAATTTTCTCCCATTATTCCCCAATTATGGAGAAGAACTGGCACAATCTCATCATCAAAGCACCCTCTAGTCTGAGCAGCCCATGCTTTTTGATGGCTCAGGACTGCAAAGGAATCTTGTTGTTCACGAGTTATTTCGTATTTTCTGGCCACGTTCTCTGCGGTTATACCCATTGACACATAAGCTTCAGGCATATTTGCCACCATATAGGGATTCGGTGCTGGCTTAGCCCCACCTAGAGGAACTGCGGACATACTCTCCGCTCCACCGGCAATCATAACATCCGCTTCGCCTAAACGAATCCGATCTGCTGCCATAGAAATAGCCTGTAGCCCTGAAGAGCAAAAGCGATTGACCGTCACGCCTGGGACGTCGAACGGAAGACCGGCGCGCATAGCCATAATTTTAGCTACATTCATCCCCTGCTCCCCTTCTGGGAACGAACAACCAATCACGCAGTCATCAATCTCGTCTCTTTTGAGAGAAGGAACATTTTTGAGAATATCCTGAATGACATAAGCACCTAAATCATCAGGACGTACTTGTGCTAAGGACCCTTTGACCGCTTTGCCTATTGCCGTCCTCTTGGATTGTATAATGTAGGCATCTTGCATGCTTTTCATCCCCCCTAATTCCGTAATGGCTTCCCTTTGGCGAGCATATGTCGGATTCGATCCTGCGTTCTTGCTTCCCCTACTAAGCTCATAAAGGCTTCTCGTTCAAGATCCAAGAAATATTGCTCATCCACGAGCATTCCTGCCGGACGATCTCCACCGGTCATGGTATAAGCTAATTTCTTGCCCAGATGCTGATCATACTTGGAGATATAATGCCCTTGTTGCATTCCATAGAGGGCAAGTTCCAAGGTGGCACGAACACCGGCCCCCCCAATTTTGACTTTCCTAGGCAAATTAGGTCTAAAGTTACGTGCCAAATCAATAACCCGTGCCTTAGCATCCAATATTACATGCTCTGGGTTCATGCTATAACGGTCATGGTCACGCAAGAAACCAAGCTGGCGCGCTTTTTCAGCGCTAGTGGAGACTTGAGCCATTGCAACTGTTTCAAAGCGTTTGGCAAAGAAGTAATCAGGAGCCACTTGCACGCCTGGAAGAATCCCTTCCATCGCTCGCACGGCCATTTCCTTAGTTCCACCACCGCCAGGAATTAGGCCTACTCCGAGTTCGACGAGACCCATGTACGTTTCAGAAGAGGCTTGAATGGCATAGGAGTGCAGACAAATTTCCGCTCCTCCGCCAAGGGTCATTCCGAAGGGAGCCGCTACAACAGGTTTTTTAGCGTATTTCAGAGCCATCATTTCGTTTTGTAAGGCCCGGATCATGAGATCGATCTCATCCCAGTTTTCTTCTTCGGCTTCCAAGAGAATTAGCATGAGGTTTGCCCCCACGCAGAAATTCTTGCCTTGATTGCCGATGACCATTCCCAAATAATTTTTCTCAACTTCTTCCAGAGACTTATGGATCATGGTAACAATGTCCGAATCGATGGAATTATTAGGTGAGTGAAATTCCAAACAGGCTACGCCGTCTCCAAGATCGATCAGGCTTGCTCCAGTATTACCTGTGATGATCTTTCCGGCCTTATGAGCCTGTTTCAATGAGAATGCGTACGGACTTACTGGTTTTTGATGATACTCTCCCGCTTCAAAATAAGCGGACTGTCCATCGTCGGTTCTTTGATAGAACCGTTCAAGACCTTTAGCAAGCAACTCTACCACTAACTCAGGTAAGGCGCCCCCTTCCGCTACAATGCGATCTGCTGTTGCTTTGACTCCCAACGCATCCCAGAGTTCAAACGGACCCATTTCCCAGTTAAAGCCCCAGCGCATGCCCTCATCAATTCCAGTAATGTTGTCCGCGATATCTTTAGCTATTGTAGCTGCATAAATCAGTACTGGTTTTAAAACATTCCAGGAGAATTCTGCCGCTGCGTCTTTACCGCTGACTAGGGTGCGAATTTTCTCGGTTAAGCTTCCAGCAGCTTTGGCTTTATCCAAGGAAGCAAATTTCACACTTTTTTTCGGGACATAAGTCATCGTTTGGGGATCGAGGACTTCTATGACTCTCCCTTGTGCTCCTTTAGATTTTTTGTAAAACCCTTGCTTAGTTTTATCACCTAACCAGCCATTTTTCAGCATGGTGTTCATAAACTCGGGTAAAAGAAAGTTTTCTTTTTCTGCAGGCACACCTTCAGCTACGGTATTAGCGGTATGCATAAACGTGTCCAACCCGACAAGGTCGACTGTACGAAACGAGGCACTCTTCGGGCGTCCCATGATCGGACCGGTCAAGGCATCCACTTCGTCGACCGACAAGCCGGAACGAATCATTTCTTGAAGTGTCACAGCTAACCCGTAAACGCCGATCCTATTAGCAATAAAATTAGGTGTATCTTTGGCTAGTATTACCCCCTTACCCAAGACCCGTTCTCCAAACTCAGCTAGGAAAGTGACGACGTCTGGATCGGTATTGACCCCGGGAATAATCTCTAATAGCTTCATGTAACGTGGGGGATTAAAAAAGTGCGTCCCTAGGAAATACCGGGTAAAACTCTCCGGGAGCCCCTCTACCATTGATTTTAATGAGATTCCCGAAGTATTAGAACTGACAATCGTGCCTGGGCGGACATGCGCGGCAATTTTTTTAAAGAGATCTATCTTGATGTCGAGGCGCTCCACGACTACCTCAATTACCCAATCGACCTCGCTTAAGCGAGCTAAATCATCGCTTAAGTTTCCAACCTCAATTCGATCCGCAAATTCAGGGACAAAATATGGGGCGGGATTCATTTTTAACAATTTTGTCTTATTAACTTCAGCAATACTATTTCGAACATTACGGTCCTCCAGGGTCAATCCAACAGCCTCTTCAACAGCCGTAAGTTTGGAAGGGACAATATCCAACAACAGGCTTGGGATTCCGGCATTGGCCAAATGAGCAGCGATGGTACCTCCCATCACACCTGAACCTATAACCGCTACTTTATGAATCTGCATTTCCATCCTCCTCTCGTTTCTGTTCATCGGCACCTACAATTTATCTCGTTCGGTTTTTTAACCGAAGTGCGCCTTTAAATAATTCTAACATTGGCTCAACACTACTCACGAGGGTCCGTTGGTTGCGAGCCATAACCCAATCGGTTGTGGCCTCATCTAGGGACCCGAAGATCATTTGACGTGCTACCCATATATCAGTTTGGGGAACTTCTTCACGCTCTATTCCTTGCTGGATCACCTCCTCAATGAGATGAAAATACTATGACATCAACACACCCCTTTAAGAATTCAAAGTCCTTGAATGAATACTCATTCATTAGTCATATCATACCATAGACATCCTAGAAAATAAATAGAGTTTTCAGAACTCTTTAGTGAATTATTGAAAAATCTTGACAATCCTTAAGACTCACGTATGATTAGAGATATAAAGTAAACTTGGCTAGTTGAAAGGACGAGCAACAATGAAAGTCAAGATTTTCAGTTCCCCGGATTCTCGAATTTTAGATAAAGAAATTAATCAATGGTTAGAGGACAACAGCTGGCTCAAAGTGGTCAACATCACTCAGAGCACCGGAACTGCTACAGTCATCTCCATTTGGTACAATGAACCTAATGTTCCGATCCTCGGATAATTCCATCACAACTCTAGTTTATTTATTAAAAGAGAAGTTATTGGCCACATAGGCCAACAACTTCTCTTTTTGCATCGGGCTTTGAAATGGATTATCCTCACCTAAAATTTCCCCGATTTAAAGATAGAAACAAACAGCCAAAGCAGCATCAGCGTTGCCATTGCAAACCCTATATCGATAGCTGGGATCTGCCAAAACAAAATGGGCTCGCGGCCCAAAGCTGAAGCAATAATGAGGGCAGCCATCACAATACTAAAGGAGAGCAAAACGATACTAAAGGAAATCTGATTCGTGACGCGGTCTAATTTCCTCAGAAAAATATCAAGCTCCGGAACGCTGACTTCTATGCGAATCCGTCCTCGCATCAAGTTTCGCATTAGATGCTTCATTTGTTTGGGAAGATCCACTACTAGATCACTATAATCCGAGATGTTATGCCAGATCCTCCCCGCGATCGTGCTTGGTCGGTAGCGTTCCTTAATAAGCCGAATACCAAACGGTTCAGCCATATCCATAATGCTAAGTTGGGGATCGAGTTTTTCCACGATCCCCTCCAAGGTCAGTAAGCACTTTGCCAATAAGGTGAAATCAGAGGGAATGCGGATCCGATGGCGAAAGGCGACTTTAAATAGGTCACTAATCGCCTCGCCTAGACTGATACGACTCATTGGGACATCCATGTACTTTTCCCGTAATTCGTCAACATCGTTGGTCAGTAGCGGTAGATTGACCTCATCTGGAACTATCCCTATTCTCAATATCGCTTTAATCATTCTGTCCGTACTTTGGCGCATCATTGCGATCACCAGCGAAGCAAAATTTTGCTTCATATCTAAGGTGAGTCTTCCAACCATACCAAAATCGATAAATGAGATTACGCCATCGCGTAATAAGAAGATATTCCCCGGATGTGGGTCTGCATGGAAAAAGCCCTCGATTAACACCTGATGAAAGAGAGCCCGAACAAGCTGTTCTGCTATGGTTTTTCGATCATACCCCTTTTTTTCGATTTCCTCAAACTGATTGAGTTTCAAACCTTCCACAAATTCCATCGTAAGAACTGTTCGAGTTGAGTAATCCCAATAAATCGTGGGTATGTGAATCGTCGGATCCTTCTTAAACTGTTTAGCTATTTTCTCAGCATTTCTAGCCTCAATGCTATAATCTAACTCATTACGTAGCGACTTGGCAAACTCCTCAACAACATCTCGCAATTGAAGACGTTCCATCTGTTCCATACTGTGCTCCGCTAACGTTGCCAAATCCAATAGAATCTCCAAGTCCGTTTCGATCATGGCCTTGATCTGAGGGCGCTGCACCTTTACTGCAACCAACTCCCCGGTCCGTAACTGCGCACGATGGACCTGACCAATGGAAGCCGCTGCAATCACCCTCTCATCAATCCAAGAATAAACCTCCTCCAAAGGGGAGCCGAGTTCTTCTTCAATAATCCTGGTGACTTGTTCAAAGGAAAATGAGGGAACGTTATCTTGAAGTTTTTCTAGCTCCTTCAGAATTTCTTCCGGTATGATGTCCGCACGAGTGCTAGCAATCTGCCCGATCTTGACATAAGTTGGACCAAGCTCCTCAATTACCTGGCGTATTCGCTCCCCGATCGTCATAGGATCAATCTTCTCTGTATCCGTAAAGAGCCGTTTAGGCAGGGAAAGCATATGTAAAAGTCCTATCTCTTCCACAAAAAAACCAAACCCGTGGCGAGTGAGGACTTTAGCAACATCTCGATAGCGTTTAATATGGCGTATCCTTTTTCCAAACATAAAAAAACGTCCCCTTTATCTGTGGTTCGTGGTCCGTGGTTCGAATATCGCACGCTCATCGCACATCTGGTTCCTAGACAAATTTATCCAAAATTTCAGCTGATTAACTAAGGTGAGTAAATTAACTAGATACCAGGTCAACCGATAGAGGCCTGAACGCTATTCAGGCCTCATTGATCCGTTACTAACCTACTTGTTTTCCAAGTCTTGAATACGCCGCTCCAAACTCTCTAGCTCAGCTTTAGTTGGAATATTTAACTCCTTAAGAAGCCTTTTCAGTTGTTCTTGGATACGGGCATTCATTTCTTTCTTCTCTGCTTCCCCCTTTTCGAACAACTCACGGATCAGTTCTTTTGATTCAGTAGCAGAAACTTCCCCCTTCTTAACTAACTCGTCTACAAGCTTCTCAATCTGCTCCTTACTAACCACCGCTAATCCCAAGCCGAAAGCCAGACCTTTGTTAATTAGCTCTTTCATGTCATGTCCTCCTTTGTCCGTTCATGTCCATATCACGATTGGCCTTCACTGATTATAATGATCGAAACCTATAAACTATTCTTAGTCTCATTAAGATTGTTTACTAAAACAGTTCAACTTATTTCATTATAATTAAAAAACTCCTAGGCATGTAATAATCAGCATATGGTTCAAGCAAGCCTCTGCATGTTAAACTCGGAGGCCTTTTTTATTCAAAAAACACAAACTATGACGAATTGAATGATATAATTTTCCATACTCACCATAAATAGACCAAAGACAAGCCAACAAATATCCATTATACTAGGAAACAACTTTATACAACGATCTCAGTTGTTAGTATAGAGCCTGTGAAACTCCTCTCCCCAAAAGAAAGGATGTAATAAAATGAAAACTTTTCTTAAAAATAAATGGTCCCTTCTCCTAGTGTCCGTCATTTCTGCATTCTTATTTGTGACGATTATAACAGCAGCACCTGCGACGGTAATGGGAGATTCATACCCAAAAGCAATACAAACAGCAGAGTCTGTTTCATCAGAGGCAACTAAAAGTGCACCAGAACCCGAAACAACAGTTACTGTTAACTCTAGTACACCTTCTCCAACTATAGCAGCCCCAGTCAAAACAAATAGTCCTGCGGCCCCAACAAAACAGGTAAGAACACAACCTTCTCGGTCATCGAGTGCGTTAACCCCACCTCCCTCACCCACTCAAACATCTAAAGCAAATACAATTATCGCAACGGGTAAACAATATATTGGGGTTAAATATGTGTACGGTGGGACTACACCATCAGGGTTTGACTGTTCTGGTTTTGTTCAGTACGTTTTTGCTAAAAATGGCGTGAGTCTCCCCAGAGTTTCACGTGATCAATATCTAATAGGTACTCCTGTCTCCTTCAGTAATCTAAAGGCAGGGGATTTAGTCTTCTTTTCCCTAGCCAACAATGGAATCGTAGATCACGTGGGAATCTATGTTGGTAATGGGCAATTTATCAACGCTTCAAGCTCTAAAGGCGTGACCATTTATACGTTGGGAACTTATTGGAAGTCCTACTTCGTCGGAGCGAAACGTATATTATAGCTGAATATTTAAGTTCGATAAATAATGCAAAATAGCCCCCAGCCTTTTCAAGGTGGGGGCTATTTTACGCAGATGGTCATTGGAAAGAGTAGATGTTTTTGTTTACTTGAAAACGTTTTCCAAGGTAACTGCTAAAATTAAATAATGGGAATAAGTAGTAACATATCCAATATAATTAGTCTATTCATTGTTAAATCTTGATTAGTTATACACATATTCTTTAGTTTAATATGTTACTATCTGATTGTCTCAAGTATTATTTACTAAATATAATGAACAGGAGAGTGCAACAATGAGCAAAAAATCTATCAATAGAATTGTTTTCGTTGGATTGTTAGTGACTGTTTTATTAGTTGGCGGGCTTTGGTTCTATAATACTAAAAATGCGAATGCTTCTGCTACAAATTATCTAACTGGGATGGTTAGAATCGGCACTGTTGAAAAGGCGGTAAATGCAACAGGATCAATACAACCAATAAATCAATACAACCTCTCTTCGAGCAGTGGTGGGAAAATAACTGAAATTGATGTCAAAATAGGTGATCAAGTTAAATCGGGCCAGGTCTTGGCTAAATTAGATCCTACTCAGGCTCAGCAACAAGAGGCTCAAGCCCAGAACAGTTTAACTCAAGCACAATTAAAGTTAAATCAACTCTACGCTCCACCCTCCCAAGTTAGTATCTTAAACGCACAGAGTGCCGTCCTTAAAGCCCAAGCGAACGAATCAAATTCCCTAAGTAATCTCCAAACTCTTCAGAGTTATAAAAATTCTTCTATACTTTCGGCTGCGATTAGCAAACTTCAGAATTCAAGTAATCAGGGATCGAACTCACAGCTTTCAAGTTTACAAGATTTCGTTAGTAATCCGGCTGATTTAGATGCAGCAATAGCCCAAGCCTCTATCACTTATCAACTTGCCCAAGCTGATTTAAATGTGGCAAAGGCTCAGCAAACCCAGGCTAAGGCGGGCCCCAGCAGCACAGACGTCCAACTTGCCCAAAACCAAGTAGCTCAAGCCAAAACCGCTTTAAATAGTGCCCTAACAACGGTGAACAGTGCGGTTATCACAGCTCCCGCGGATGGAACCGTGACAGTAATTAACGGTCAAGTAGGGGAAAGCCCTTCAACTAGCCAAGGGAGCAGTGCTTTTATCACTATGATTGGCGCTACTGACTCCATGCAGGTTGTCGTTCCTGTCAACCAAGTCGATATCGGCAAGGTCAGCGTTGGACTTTCTGCGGATATAACGCTCGATGCTTTTTCGAATCAGAAATTTCAGGGAACAGTTGTCCAAGTTAGTCCGATCGGTACAACTCAAAGCGGTGTGACGACATTCAGCGTGACTGTCAATGTCACCAATACCGGTAATGCGATGAAATCCGGGATGAGTGCTAATGTGTCGATTATCATTGCCCAGAAGAAAAACGTCATAACAGTGCCAAGTGCAGCTGTTCATAGTAAAGGGTCTACCCAAACAGTTTCTTTAGCGCCTGTCGGCCAGTCTGTCCCAGTCGTTCGTACGGTTCAAATCGGGCTTGACGATGGAAAAAATGCTGAAGTTATCCAAGGACTCCTTGCGGGTGACAAAGTGGTTACAGGAACGAGAACCTCGCAAGCTAACGCCACAACAACCAGTAGCAATTCCTTAAACAAGGCCTTAAGTGGAGGGAACACTGGTAGCTTCGGTGGCGGCAGTGGCAGAGGAAACTATTCTGGAGGAGCTGGCGGTTCTGGTGCCCGGGTTCAAAATTAGGAAGCGGGTGATTTTATGATTACTCTCAAAGATATCTTCAAAGTCTATAAAACTGGTGATCTCGAGTTAAAAGCACTCGCCGGTGTGAATCTGACGGTTGAAGCCGGAGAGTTTGTGGCCATTATGGGCCCTTCCGGCTCGGGGAAGTCGACCATGATGAATATTCTTGGCTGTTTAGATACGGCTTCCTCCGGAGATTTCTTTTTAGATGACTTGAATATCAACATGGCCAGTGATGACGAATTAGCGGATATACGCAATCGCAAAATAGGGTTCGTCTTCCAAAGCTTCAATCTTTTGTCCCGCGCAACGGCCTTAGAAAATGTCGAATTGCCGATGCTCTATAACGGTGTGAAGGCGCGGGAAAGACGGGCCAAAGCGTTGAATGCCTTGGCAACTTTGGGTCTATCTGACCGTATCCACCATAAGCCTAATGAACTATCTGGGGGGCAGCAGCAACGGGTAGCTATCGCCCGCTCCCTGGTCAACAACCCTGTCATCATTATGGCAGATGAGCCAACCGGTAATCTCGACAGTAAGTCTAGCGTCGAAATTATGAGCATTTTCCAACAGCTCAACGCGATGGGAATTACCATTATCTTAGTCACGCACGAACCGGATATTGCTCAGTACAGCAAACGCATTATCCATTTTACAGATGGACTGATCGATGGTGATGAGATTGTCCAAAATAGAAACATGGCCAAAGGTGAGAATCTGAAAATAGACTTCGATAGGCGAATGGAGGAGGTCAGGCAATGAATTTTATTGAGAATATTAGAATTGCGATGCGTGGCCTGAAATCGAATAAGCTCCGTTCAGTTCTCACTATGTTGGGAATCATTATTGGAGTGGGCGCTGTCATCATTATGGTTGCCATCGGACAGGGAGCGAAAGCATCGGTCGCTGGGCAGATTCAAGGGCTGGGCTCCAACTTACTCATTGTGTCCCCTGGTCAGTCCAACACGGGCGGAGTCAAAGGGGGAATCGGAAGTCTAACCAATATGACGATGGATGACGTTAATGCAATTAAAAGCGGAGCGGATGCGGTGGCTAATGTAGCACCCTCGACCAGTAAACAAGCTCAGATTGTTTTGGGAAGCCAAAATACAAGCACGCAAGTAATCGGTACAACACCTTCCTACGCAGATACACGTAATCAGCAAGCAAACATTGGACGATTTTTCACGGATCAAGATGTCCAAAATAATGCGCAGGTTGCTGTGGTAGGCACTTCTGTCGTGCAAAACTTACTCGGTAGTGCTAATGCCAACATTTTAGGCCAAACTATAAATATTAACCAGGTCCCTTTCGAAGTCATTGGGGTCTTGCAAAGCAAGGGGTCGAGCGGAACGAGTAATAACGATGACCAAATCTTGGTACCGATCTCCTCTGCTCAGACCCGGCTCATTGGTTCTAAAAGTATCCGGACGATCTATGTTGAAGCTAAAAGCTCCGATTTAATGGGAACGGCAAGTGCAGAAATTACTCAAATTTTAAGACAGCAGCATGCCCTTAGCTTCAATGCAGCCGATGACTTTACCGTGACCAGTCAATCCGATATTCTGTCAACCGCTGAGGGTGTCTCTCAATCCTTAACTCTCTTACTCAGTGGAGTGGCAGCGATCTCCCTCTTAGTTGGAGGAATCGGCATTATGAACATTATGCTGGTTTCGGTAACGGAGCGCACCAGAGAAATAGGAATTCGTAAAGCTATTGGGGCCAAACGAAGGGCCATTATGCTTCAATTTTTGATTGAAGCAGTCATCTTAAGTATGCTTGGTGGCATCATGGGCATATTATTCGGAGCCGGAGGTTCGGCATTATTGAATAAATTTGCTGGCATGACTACCCAAATGTCCACGTCTCCAGTGATCATAGCTTTTGCCTTTTCCGTTGCAATCGGGATAATTTTCGGAGTATTTCCAGCCCAGAAAGCAGCCAAACTACATCCTATTGATGCTTTACGCTATGAATAAGACGAACTGCAAGCAAAGGGTCTCGCATTATTGTGCGAGACCCTTACTGATGCACTGTCCATGACTCGAACAGGACGTTCGAGGTTAGAGTATCGCCATGGATGGCTAGATGCCGGGATAGCCGAGTGTCCCTGTAGCCATGGATGGCGAGAAGGGACCTATTCTAACCCTTTGGGAATCTTGGCATGTTCCAAGTTACTTTAAAGAGTCTAGAACCTGTTGATAGATACCCTGTGGATTGAATGTGCCCCTAGTCTGCTGACTACCAGCTCCGCCTTGGGGGTTAGTCCCGTTTGTTTTGTTCCCATTTGAGTTATTTGAGTAGTTTGAGTTTGGGTTATTTGAGTTCTGGTTATTCCCTTGGGAAGGTCTCTGAGTAGGTGTAGCTAAATAGCTTTTTTGCTTGTCGGTAAGAACAGCGTTAATTGCGTCTGCCTTTTGTTGTAAAACATCTTGACTTGGATTTGATGAGCTAATCAATTCTTGCAAAATTGGTTTAATCTTAGCTTTTTGGTCGCTGGTTAAAGCGTTTTGTTGGTCACTTTGTAGACGACGTATCTCCATTGCAGCCTGTTCTGCAGGATTACGTACCCTCTGCCCTTTACCTGGTTGTCCCTGATTTGTTTGTGCCTGACTTGCGGGTTGTGCAGAAGTCCCTTGACTTGGGCTACAACCGCTTGCTCCAAGCAACACAAACATTAGTAAAGAGCCGACTATTAACCATGGTTTTCTCGAGGTTTCTTGGGCTATGCATTGCTTTACCATTGTAAATATATCCTCCTGTTCCTAACAAGTTTTTGTTTGTTAATTTACGTGCACACTTCCTTTCAACCCTTTTATAAGAATACAACTAAAATTTATAAAGAATGTGATACACACCTTAAGATTTTATTAAGATTACGCTTGGACAGAATTTATAGCCTAAAGAAGAACGAATTAAAGTGTTTAAGTAATGAGGAAAATGAACGACCGATATATGTCGGTCGTTCATTTTCCTCATTATTCTTAGACTATTCTTTAAAGCTGATTTCCTCCGGCTCTGTAGTATTAGAATGTTAACGCGCCGCTTGTGGTAATATATTCCACGAACGCATCAATGGAAAGTTGACCATGTGATGAAGATTCCCCTCATTTAATGACTTAACCTGCTGAGGAAAGCTTTGGTTCGTTTTTCCTGCGGTTTACTAAAAATCTGAACAGGTGAGCCTTCTTCGACAATCCTACCTTTGTCAATGAAGATTACCCGGTCCGCGACCTCTCTAGCAAAGCCCATTTCATGTGTCACCACAATCATGGTCATGCCGTCTTCTGCCAACTGCTTCATTACCGTGAGAACTTCTCCGACCAGCTCAGGATCAAGAGCTGACGTCGGCTCGTCAAAGAGCATTATTTTAGGATGCATAGCTAGTGCCCTGGCAATGGCCACTCTCTGGCCTTGCCCCCCGGAAAGCGTTCCAGGGTAGCAGTCTTGTTTGTCAGAAAGCCCAACCTTCGAGAGCAACTCCCGGGCAACTTTGATTGCATCGTCCTTCTCCTGTTTAAGCACATGAACGGGAGCTTCGATGATATTTTCTAACACAGTCAAGTGAGGGAAGAGATTGAACTGCTGGAACACCATTCCCACCTGGCGGCGAATCTCCTTAAGACTGCTTGGTTTCCTTTCAAGCGGTACGCTATCAATCAATATTCCTCCCGCGGTCAGTGTCTCCAGTCCATTCAAACAGCGCAGAAAAGTGCTCTTTCCGGAACCACTCGCTCCGATCAGCACCACAACCTCGCCTGCAGACACTGTTGCATCAATACCGTCAATCACTCGTGTCTTGCCGAAGTCTTTGATTAGACCCTGCACATCGATCATTGACTTTTCCGTCATGCATGCTAACTCCATAATCAACCCCCCTTTGTCCTGTTTTCTGTGGATAATCGCCATTCAAGACTGCGTAAAGCTGCTGATAACACAGTGGTCATCAGTAAGTATAACGCTGCTGCTGCGGTGTAGAATTCCATAGAGGCAAATGTCACACTGGCAAAACGCTGGGAAGTTTGAAGGAGCTCCGACATCGTAATGACGGAACAAAGAGAGGAATCTTTCAAACTAATGATAAACTGATTTCCTAATGACGGTAACGCTATCCGCAAACCTTGTGGCAAAATAATTCTGCGCATGGTCAAGAATTTTCCCATGCCAAGAGATAAAGAAGCTTCGGTTTGCCCGACCGGGACTGCTTCAATCCCCCCTCTAAAGACCTCGGCGAGATACGCTCCACTATTGATACCCAGTCCCAGTACAGAAGATGGAAAAGCATCCAATTTGATGCCAAGCTGTGGTAAACCGAAATAGATGAGAAATAGCTGAACAAGTAAAGGGGTTCCCCGAATCAGCCAAATGTAAAAATGAGCGATAAACCGTAGCGGCGTGTGGGAAATTTTCAGGAGAGCTGCAATCAAGCCTATAAAGATACCTAAGGCAATTCCCAGTACTGCAAGTTCTATTGTCAAACCTGCCCCCTGTAACAAATAAGGCAGATATTTAATGATGATGCTATAGTCAAGATTCAAAGAAGTTTACCTCCAGTCTGATCAGAGCTGCACCCCTTTACTGCCTGATTTGTTTCCTGCTTAACGGATATCCGCACTGAAATATTTTTCACTAATTTGTTTATAGGTTCCGTCTTCCATCATTTTTGCCAAAGCATTGTTCACTGCTTCCAGCAATTTCGGACTGTCTTTGCGAATCGCGATACCCATCTTCTCCACATATAACAAATCACCCGCCAATTTAAAGGGGTAATTATTCTTCTTAATCGCATTCAAACCCACAATTTTATCTGTAATCACTGCATCAAGCCTACCGTTGCGCATATCGTTAAAGGCATCAGGGTCACCTTTATATGTCTTAACCGTAGCTCCCAATTCTCGCGCTTTCTTTTCATATGTTGTACCCAGAACAACCCCGATTGTTTTGCCTTTGAGATCAGCCCCTCCGCTGATACTCGAATCAGCAGGCACAATAACTTGGGCTCCAGAACGGTAATAAGGAGTACTAAAATCTACTTTCTGCAACCTCTCGTCCGTAATCGCCATACTTCCTAAGATCATATCAAATTTGCTGGCTACCAAACCAGCGATGATTCCATCCCATTCGGTTGCGACAGGTGAGGGTTTCACATTAATTCTTTTGGCAATCTCCTGGCCTATTTCCACATCAAATCCAGTGAGCTGGTTCTTTTCGTTATAAAAATTGAATGGCGGATACTGTCCACTCATGGCATAAGTCAACTTCCCGTCTGCCTTAATCCTGTCTAAAGTTGTTGTAGCGGCAGAATTACTCTTAGATGTACCACAGCCGGTCGCTACCAGTAAGATTAAGGTTATAAAGATAAGCACATTAAACTTTTTCATTTTTCTCTTTCTACCTCCTCTGAAACTGTAGAGTTTTGACTAAACCAACTTCAAAACTCCTAAACAAGCAATAGAACCACCTCCAATGGATACTGTGAGCAAATCGAACAATCATTTATTTGACATCTGACAACTTGTAATGTAATTATAAGTTGTTACACTGGATAATATACCATATTTTATAACTAAATGTCAATTAGAAAGCTATACTCAAATCTAACTGGGTATATTTTACATAAGTTTAGGTTGACATTTACCGTCCGACAACTTATCATTAACAATGAGGTTGTTAGTTTTATCGATATTCCCTAAGCGCTGCGTCTATTTTGTGGTAACCGGGGCCTGCGCTATTTCTGTAAAAACTTGTGGTAACCGACGAGGAGGTTGAACAAATGAACGAAAAACAACAAAAGTTATGGCCTCATATTAGTGACGAACAATGGAATGATTGGAATTGGCAAATGTCCAACCGGATCACAACCCACGGAGGTGAAGTAAATGCTTAACACGATGTGCCCTGTGAGTTTATCAAGCCCCATTACGATGGATGAGAGAAATAAACGGCTGGTTGTCAACGGATACACACAGGGAACTAAGCCTTCTTTGTTCGGTCGGCATCTCATTAATTTAGCAGTACAAAAGAAACTGGAAAAAATATGGCTATGGGCATTGCCCGCAGATGTTTCCGAATTTTTGCGATGCGGCTTTCATATCGAAGGAAGCCTCTTCCGTGGCAAGTACGGGGAATTTGCTGTTAGCCTAGCCTATTATGTTAATGGAGCAAGAGGTCATTCTGATAAGTTGCAATTAGAGAAGGATATTATCCATTCCGTTAAGAAGAAACCTATCAATCAGTCAAAACGCTTGCCTCTCGGAATAGAGTTAAAACTCCTAAATGAATCCTTTGCCCGGCAAATATCACTATTACTAACACAGGTTTTTACAAGTTATCCCTCCCCTGTTGAAGACCCTCAATATATCCGCTCCTTAATACAGGAGGGGAATATTTTTGCCGGAGCATTTTCACAAGAGAAGCTAATTGGTGTTGCGGCTGCTTACCCTGATCCAATTCTTAACCGTTGCGAAATGACGGATTGTGCAACATTAGAAGAATACCGGGGACATTCAATATCCGAACGTTTACTACGGACTTTAGAGCATGAAATTCAAAAGCACGGCTCATTCATCCTATATACTCTGGCACGTGCCCAATCCTACGGAATGAACCGAGTATTCCACAAGCTTGGGTACAGCTATCAAGGCCGCCTGATTAAGAATTGCGATATCGCCGGTTCCTTTGAAGACATGAATCTTTTGGTTAGATAGGCATTGTCTGCTAAAAGCACAGGCCTCACATCACGTTATAGTGGTGTGAGACCTGTCCTTTTTTACTCATGACTATTCATCTTCTCCATATAGTTCCCAGTCTACTGCGTTAGGGAAAAATTATTTACTCTTACCCCAAGTACTTCGCCACTGCTGCGGCTGTATCGTATTTGTTGTTGCCCGAAAGTAAAACTTCATTCGGATGCTTGGTCGTTGGTCCGCCAACTACGATAAGCTTCAGAGCACTCATGGCATCGGCAGGAACTGAATGATCTGCCGGCCGCACAAACATAGCGCAATTGCCATTCTTAACTGCAACATCAGTTCCGGCCCAATAATCATCCTTCGTATACAGCAACACCGCTACTTTTAACACGTCGTTTCCTCCTTGCAAATCCTGAAATAATCTATCCCAAAGAAATCCTGTTCCCGGACACCTTGATTTATTTACTGAGTCAATCCGATAATGCCCGATGATATTATCACGGGTCACAGGTATCCCCAATGTCACGATTAACCACCGATGTAAGGCTAGGGTGGCTTGGTACTGCGCTTCAGGCATTACATCTCCGCTTTCTCCTTCGTGTTCAATTGAAACAGTGTAATAATTCGGGTTAACTCCGTTCTGAAGCAGTGGCCAATTTGGATTATTCACAACACCATTTGCCCAAGCAGGGTTACCCAAGTTAACATATTGGTGAATTTCGCCGTTCTTACCTACTCCGAAATGTGAACTAACCTTACTTGCTGGATTGGTAAACCATGAGTCAGTACCTGTTAGGGTTCCGCTCATAATGTGGTTTACAATCGCGATTATTTTATAACCCATAGGGCTACTGAAGTTTGGCGATCCAATCCATATAATATTTGGTTTATTCATTTCTGCTCTCCTTTTCTACCATAATATGTAACGGATATCATATGGTCACTTTCTCAAAATCATTGCCACTGCAGAATCCGATAGTGCTCGGAAATTATATTCTGCTGGGCTCGAAATGCATCAGTTAACTAAATATTAATCCACCATACTTTTCCACCCATGGTTTTCTCGTTATGTTCTTGGATATTGCTCTTGCATTAATTTTCTATAACATACACTTCACTCATATCTATCATAAATCGCATCCTATCTCCAATAGCAAAATTAAAGCCGCTCTTATGGTAATTCCTTTTTTCGGCAATAATTGTATTTCCCGTATTTTCGAGGGTGATTTTCTTGACCGAGCCTATGGTTTCTAGCCATTTTACCCTTCCTTCAAACTGTCCATCGTCTCTGATTTCAACATCTTCAGGTCTAAACATTATATGGATGTTATTCACAGCATTCCACTGGGAATCTGGCCAATGGATCTTTATTGAACTCCCGAAAATTCTTGCTTGGATATTATCATTAATTCTTTCGACTTGGCTTAATTCCACAATATTGGCTATACCCATAAATTCCGCTACAAATCTATTCTTGGGCTTTAGATATACCTCACTCGGAGATCCGATTTGCTGTATAATACCCTCTTTCATGACAACAATTCGATCGGCAATAGACATGGCTTCTTCTTGATCATGAGTCACATAGATACTTGTAATGCCATACTCTTGTTGAATTTTCCGAATCTCTTGACGCATGGAAATCCTCAGGTTTTCGTCCAAATTACTTAAGGGCTCGTCAAATAACAAGATAGCGGGTTCAATGACAAGTGCCCTCGCCAGAGCAACTCTTTGCTGTTGACCACCACTTAATTCACTAATCTTTCGATCGTTATAATCTTGTAATTTCACTTTGCATAAAATTTCTTCTACTTTTTCTTTTCTTCTGCGTTTATCTACTTTCTTAATTTTAAGCCCATAAGCTATATTTTCTTCTACTGTCATATGAGGAAACAAGGCGTAGTTTTGAAAAACCATCGCTGCATTTCTTGCTTGGGGTGCCCATTCACTGATATCCGTATGATTTAACAAGATTGTTCCCTGATACAAAGGGAGAAGTCCAGCGATCGTCTTTAGTAAAGTTGTCTTACCACAACCGGACGGGCCTAAGAGTGCAATCATTTCTCCATCTTCAATGGATAAATTGACATGATTGACGGCCATTAAATTTCCGTATTTTTGGGTGATTTCCTTAAGCTCGATACCCATTGCCAACCCTCCCTCAAACGCTCAAAGATTTCCTTATGATTGAAGACAAATTGAAATACACCAAGTAAAGTAAGTGACAGCAGGGAAAGCATTAAGGCCATCATGGCTGCTGCTCCGACTTCGCTGCTCGTCATCACCTGGAAGATTTGCTGAACAGCTACTTTGTTCTTCGGTAATATTAAAAAGATGATGGCACCCAACGTCGTCATGGTTGACGTAAAATTTTTCAGGAACGCTACGTTAAATGCCGGTTTTAGCATCGGAAAAACAATATCAAAAAAGACTCTTCGTTCACTTGCTCCCAGATTAATCGCTGCCATTTCCAGATTAGGATTCATATGTTCCATTAAGGCATAACCCGATTTCAGTCCTATGTATAAATAGCGATAGATGCAAATTATATATATAATGATCCCGGTTCCCAATAAAATGATCGGTTGCGTATCCGAAAAAATAAACTTCCCTATTCCAAATAAAGGATATTTGAAGGTCACCAAATAACCGATACCAAAAAGTATTCCGGGAACTGCAGCCGGTAAAGTTGCAAGCAAATCTATTTGTTTTGTAATAGGATATCGTTTGGATTTTATAATATAAGCCAACAAAACCCCTAATAGAGAAGAGATCATACTGACAACAACTGCAAGTTTAACACTATTAATAAATGGAGCGGTTTCCTTTGATAGTATGCTTTTTAAATACCGAAGAGTGAACGTATAATCATATCCCCAACGTTCAGTAAAAGCTCCGATGACAATAAAGGCAAATTGAATAACCACAAAAAAGACAAATATACCCGTTAATCCGATGAGCAAGAACTTAACGATTCTGTTAATTCTAATATACTCTATACCCTCTCCTAAAATAGAATGGCTGTAAACCAATTTTTTCCCTGAATAGTGCCTTTGGATAAAAAAAGCAATGAAACAGGGAATGAATAAAAACATACCTGAAATGGAGGCTGTTTTCATATTATATAAACCTGTAATCTGCAAGTATAAATCCGAAGCAAGAGTCTGAAAGTTACCGCCTATGATAATAGGGGTTCCAAAATCGGACATTGACGATAAAAAAACCAGCATAGCGGCAACCGTAATTTCCGGTAGCATTAATGGCAACGTAATCGTTCGAAAGATTCTCCCTTCAGAAGCTCCCAGGCTTCTGGCAGCTTCTTCATAAGACGTATCCGTTTTTTTGATTGCACTGGAAATAATCAAATAAGCTAAAGTAGCAAGCCCTATAGATTGCATGGTAACAATACCGTGGAAACCAAAGGGACTTACTTCAAAACCTAAAAGGGTATGCGTGATAAGACCTCTTTTTCCAAATAACATAATGAAAGCAATACTACCAACAAATGCTGGATTTATTAGAGGTATTAATACAAACAGACGCATCAGTTTTCTTCCCAAAAACTTCACACGCCATAATGTAATAGAAGCTAATAATCCAAATGAGGTAGACAGGATAGTTACAACCACAGCGACTTGAAGACTATTCTTCATATGGCTCCATACTCTTTGGAGTATTTGAATCGAAAACCGTAATTCACTACGAGATGTAATACCATAATAAAACACGCTAAGGATAGGCAATAAAGCAAAATAGAGGATTGTAATTGAGATCATTACATAAATTGTTTTCAGAAGAGCACTTGATTTTATCTTCATTGGAATATCCAATTCCTTTCGCAAACTCCAGGTGCACATAGAACAAAGAGCCAGAATGATGACTCTGGCTCTTTTGCTCGCGATAAATTATTTACCGACTGCCGTTACGCTTTTAGCCCATTCAGCTAGAACTGCATCTCGTTTTGCTGCATTCGCTTTGAAATCAGTCGCAAAAAGTTTAATATTTTTAATATCTACAATTCCATCTGGAGTTTGAACATCTGTTCTTGCAACCGCGGCTTTTCTATTATCTGCGATTGTTTTCATCCCACGCTTGGATAATATCCAATCAATAAATACTTTAGCAGCCTCTTCATTCTTTGTCCCTTTGACGATTGCTACAGGTTGTGGCCACCACCCTGTTCCATCTTTAGGATACACTAAGGCGATTTGTGGATTATTGACTTCCAGCTCTCTATCCCCGTTACTTGCATTAATCCCCACAATCGCTTCCCCTTGTACAACGAGATTGGCTGGATCACTACCTCTTGGTGTAAAATATGGAACTTGGTTAATGAGGTTGTTAAGATATTTCCAACCCTTTTCCTCACCTTTAACCTCAAGCATTGCTGTAACAACATTGTATGCTGTACCTGAAGAAGCAGGATTTGGCATAGATACTTCGTTCTTTAAGCCAGGTTGCAATAAATCATCCCATGTTTCAGGCATTTTCAGACCTTTTTCTTGAATCAGATTTTTATTCACAACCCAATTCACAAGGGTTAAAGAAGTTCCATACCAATACCCATCGGCATCTTTCATTCGAGCCTCTAAAACTTCTCCGCTTGGAGACTTATAAGGAACCAGGAGTCCTTTCTGTGCAGCATTAATAAAAGTATCCGCACCACCAGTAAACCATAAATCAGCGATAGATACTCCTGATTGATTTTCATTGGTTAATCTTTGGAGAATCTCTCCATTTTGCATAGTAAGGTGCTCTACTTTAATTCCTGTATCCTCTTGAAAAACATCAAGTATGGGCCGAACAGTGTCTGTCACACCATAGAGATTTAATACCGTTCCTTTCATTGACTCATTATAATGCTCTGATGTCCAATCTTGTCCGACATATGTAGTCGGATTTTTATTCGTATCCTTATTTACTGTTTGCTTCGATGAACAAGCTGTTAAGCTGAGTACTAATGCTACCATTAAAATAAAGGTTAGTATTTTTCTCATATAATAATCTCCTCTAAATTCTTTTTATAAAACCCACTTCTATAGATCACTGGTTTAAATCTTTTTGACTTTACAGCTGCAATAAAGTCATGTTCATTTTTTATCTTGTCAAAAAAAAAGGTCGCATATCTTCCTACCTCATCAAGTTGATGTGCATCACTTCCCCCAAATCCCGATATATTAAACTGTTTGGAGATTTCGAAAGCCTTTTGATTATTATGCGGTTCCGTTCTCCCATTGAACACTTCAATCCCTGATAAATTTGATAACTTTTTTATATTATCGCCAAGCCCCCTATTGTTATCTCTATAGGGATGAGCACCAATTCCTATTCCCCCTTGTTTTGTTACGAGGTCAAGTAATTTATCTGCATGCATTTTTTGATTCGGTAATTCATCAATGCCAAATACGAGAATATCGCCTTCAAAGGTTAATATTTCTACTCCTACTAAAATTGTAAATCCGCATTTTCCCCGATATTCATGAGCTATTTCAGTAATCCCATTGGAATCATGATCTGTAATACATATTCCATCCAAGCCTTTTCTTCGCGCTTCTTCTACAATTTTTTCTAACCCTATTTTGCTATCTAACGAATATGTTTTTTCATGAATATGTATATCGATAATCACTTACTTTTTTCTCCTTTTATAGTTATCCGACCTCTTAATATAAATTGCTTCCAAATCATTAACATTTTATCACCAAAAGGTTATATGGTCAATAATTAATATATTATACCAAAGTATCCAAACCCCCCGCAAAAAGGTTCGCATCTCACTTCCAAGCGGTTTGATCTCCGTTGATAAATTCAAGTCCAAGCTCAAAAATCAAAAAAGTCCAGAAGATTATTATCTTCTGGACTTAAGAAACTCAGGAAGCAATAACCTCGATAGAATCATTCATGCAGGTTACAAGCTAATTCCCTGATAGTTGCTACTAAAGCCCCTAGTAGACGATGAAACCCCTGGGAATTTTGTGCCGGCACCCTATATTGTTTGTTGATCTCTATTTGCACCGCTGGAATTCCCAATTCACGCGCTATATAATTGGCGATAGTATTTGGCCCAGAAGCAGCAAAATGGTCATGGGAGATTCTGCTTAACCCGAAGCTCTGAAAGTTATGCTGGACCAATTCCAGCATCCTCGTCTTTACCAAAAGGGTTTTTCCGCTATTCGTACCAAAGTCCACATCGAATTCACGTTCACGGGCTGCTCCATGGATATCTAGTACGAACTTCACTTTTTCCCTCTCACAAATCTCGGCGATTCTTTCTTTATATATACAAGGGTTGTCAAAGTTAGGATCTCCACCATAAAGCTTAGTCGCTGCGATAGCATGACAACCTGTTAGTTGATTTAATAGGTATACGATAGAACCGGTGAATTGATCTGACATCTTAATCTTCTTTTGTCGATAGTGCCTTACAGCATGCGGGGCCGACACCAAAACTGGCAGCTTCCCGAGGGAAAACCAAAAGGGGTCCTCTTGCTTAGGGTTAACTCTCTTGTCCGTCTTGTAAAAATATACTTTTTCTACATTCACTGCTTCTTCATTAATACGAGATCGACTGAACTCTACTAGAATATCTTCTGGTTTGCCCAAAGTGATGACCCCCAGTTATTATTAAACCACACGCACGATAATTTTGTGTAAAACGTCGGTAGTATAACCCAAGTAAACCTTTACATCTTTAATATGGTGGTATAATTCGACCCACGAGCAATCCAAACTGCTCCCACTAATCCACCAACCAGAGCATGAGTGGAACTTGACGGGAAACCAAATTTCCAAGTGACTAAGTTCCAGACCACCGCCCCCTAGTCAACGCTCCGACAAAACCACAGATTGCCGCCAAAGAAATCGCTTGGACCGGGTTTGCCGCTCCACATGAAATAAACGTCGCGACAACAGAACTAGCATCATGAAGACCATTCGTTAAAGTAAAGATAAGCGCAGCTAATATAACGATGACTAGAATAAATACCGTGGAAATAGTCATTTTTCACCACCTAAAATTGTTATTCTAAGTCAACGTCCCTCTCGGATTATCCAAGAATTCAAAGTACATTTAGCACAAACATCAAAGCGACAGGCGCATAGTTTAATCAACTAAGCGCCTGTCGTTCTTTTTTAAACATAATAATTGAATGTTGACATTTTATTCAACTTCTTCAATTAAAGCCTTAAAGCCCGGTAATGCTTTCTCAATTGTATTATGAGCGACACAATAGGCAATTCGAACATAACCCGGGCAGCCAAATGCAGTGCCAGGAACAATGAGAATATTTTTCTTCTTGGCCAGATTGCAGAATTCAACATCATTCTCAATAGGAGTTTTAACAAACATGTAAAATGCACCTTCGGGTTTAATACATTGGTAGCCGTAGGATGAGAGCCCCTTATAAAGAAGTTCACGATTCCTGTTATAGGTATCAATATCTACCTTTGCATTTAAGCACTTGGCAACGACACGCTGGAATAACGAGGGAGCATTTACATAACCTAAAATGCGGTTGGCAATATTTGCAGCTGCAATGATATTTTTGTAATCAGCCACCTGATCCGGAATCACTAAATAGCCTATTCTTTCACCGGGTAACGAAAGAGATTTACTGAAAGAGTACCCGATTATGGTGTTCACAAAATATTTTGATAGATAAGGCACTTCTGCATTATCATAAGCAAGTTCTCGATATGGTTCATCGGAAACGAGATAAATATCCGTTCCAAATTCCTTTTGCTTCTCCATTAGTATTTCAGAGAGCTTGATTATGGTCTCTTTTGAATAGATAACACCTGTTGGATTATTGGGGGAATTGATGATAACCGCTTTAGTTTTAGGGGTGATTTTCTCTCTAAATTCTTCAAGATTAGGCTGGAAATTAATTGTATTAGGAGAAACTATGATCAATTCACCCTCATAATTTTTCACATAGCTTCTGTATTCCCCAAAAAAGGGTGCGAAAGTAATGACCTCATCCTTTGGATTAAGTAAAGTTTTCAAAATGACGTTTAACCCGCCTGCTGCTCCAACGGTCATAAGAATGTTATTGTGTGTAAAAGCGGTGGAAAATTTATCATTGATAGACTTTGCAATAGCAGCTCTTACATCTTCATAACCGGAATTATTCATATACCCATGAATGTTCATAGATTTTTCAGTCTGTAAAATTTCTATAATTGCCTCTTTTACTTCCTCAGGTGGTTTTGCGTTGGGGTTCCCAAGGCTAAAATCAAATACATTTTCCACTCCATGAATTGCTGCCAGCCTTTTTCCTTCTTCAAACATGGCTCGAATGACAGAACTGCTTTGTACCTGCTCTTGCATTTTAATTGATATCATTGCGTTCAACCTTTCTTCTTTAACCAAATTTCGCCTAGTCCACCATCTCTTTTCTATGCGTGCTAGACTTCTTTACATTTAAGTGTAATGTTTTCTCAACTTATGTCAACTATTAGAAGCATCTGCGAGATATGGAGATATATCCATATCTCTTGCCCCCATCAATCATTTCCTATAAATACCAATACCATAAGTAACGAATTCGAACAATAGGTTACTTGTGGCTTGCCTACATGCACGCATATCCCAGGTACTCACCCGATGTTTTAAAAGCCTGCTCTATATAAATCTGTGTAGACTCTTTTGCCACGTATAGCCCTGCTCTCAAATAAAACAGCCTCTCCAACCATGAACGTTCCTAGCATCTTTGATTGAACTACGGAAAAATCAATATTGTCCAGTTTAGGCCGAGAGGCTAGGGTTATATGTGGCTTAAACTGTCGTTCATCCAGTTCAAAGCCTTTGATTTTGAGTGCATGATGTAGATCACTCCTTAGTCGATTCAGTTCAGTTATACTTCCACTTACCTCTGTCCATAAGGTATGAGGCTGTCTAAGAGAGGGAAAAACCCCTAGTCCACCAATAGTTAACCCGAAAGGTCTGTAGTTGCTTGCTACATTCGTCAGAGTTTCTGTCAATGCCGAAATCTTATCGGGTTCTAATTCCCCTAAAAATTCTAAGGTTAAATGGAAATTGTCAAGTGATTTCCAGAACCCATTGACTCCAAGATATCTTAGCTCGGACTGAAATTTAAGTAGAGTTTGTTTGATCTCAGCAGGCAGATCAACTCCAACGAATAACCTCATAAATTCTTCTCCCCTTTTGTTCTTCCTATCATTAGCTCTTCCACTAAACTTGAATTATTATGTTCTAACTCATCCACTTTACCTTGGTATTGGTACGCCATGAAACCAGAAATCGCTAAAAAAGAACGAATACCCCGATTCCAATCTTACCCTTGAGATTACGCATATTTTCTTGTCCTCCCAAAGTTCCGCCCTAAAACCAGCTCTACAATTGATCGGATTCACTGCTAGACATTAACTCCTATTGTCTCCCTTTAATTTAGATAGCCACTTCTTGAAATTCTTTCTAATAAACAAGCCTGCGATTATGATAACACTCAATACCACAAGGAAGGGTAACATTGCAACCAGTAACACAATGAAATTTTGTGTTATTTCTCCTAATTGCTTCATTGAATATGTGAAAGAATATGCCATTCTTGCCCACAATCCTTTTTCTTTTGTGGGAACTATGATTTTGGATTCGTCTACCTCTCTGATGGTCACTTTTACAGTGGAATAACTTACAAGGTTATCCCATTTTCTTAATGTCCCAGTGTAACTCTCAATTTGGTATCTTACACTGTTGAGTTCCTTTTCTAATTCTAGAATATCTGATAATTTGATTGCTTTTTGGAGAAGAACTAATTCCCTTTCTTCTTGTATTTTGAGAGACTTTAATCTCGCATCAGTATCAAAATACTGATCGGTAATATCTTGACCTTGTGATTGTTCCAAAGTGACTACGCCATACCCTTTCATTTTTCTAAAAAAATCCGTGTATTTATCAGATGGAACTCTAAATACATAATTAGCCGTTCTTTTTATTGCTGTGTTACCGTAGTCAATACCCTGTCCTTGGATATTTGAGCTTTCTGCATAACCCCCTATGGATGTCACGTAATCAAGAGTTTTAGAAACGGACTCATCGAATTTGAGTGACTCCATGGAAATATTACCTGTTTGTATGATCTTATGACCACCAACTGGCTTTTGTTGGGTAACAGACGCTGGTGACGTACCGTTTGCAGTCGTCTCTTGAGCTGTAGTTGGCGATGTTGGCACAGCATGTGTTGATTTATCTATAACACTATTAGAAAAACCAGAATTCATTTGCCCATCCGCCATGTCCATAGACCCCGTAGACGTGTTGGGCTTAGCAGTTTGACTGCTACTACCACACCCAGTTAAACCAGATAGGACAAGTGCCACAAATAAAACTATTAGAGCCACTTTTTTAATCATTTTTATCGATCCACTCCTTCTCTTCCATAGTCAACTTCTTGAAAATGTACCTATTAAACTTAACATGTTCCACTAATTCAATTTCTTCGTGTTCCTGTTAATCCCTCCCAGTTCTTTCGAAACTTTACGTGTTTATCCGATTACTACCTGGATGCATACCGAACGCTTTTTATTCGCCGCTAGTTCCAATTTCCTTATAGGCAGGCTACAGGCTTTATAGTGGTATGGAGTATGGTCTGTCACAGTTAGTCAGTTTCAATTCCTTATAGGCAGGCTACAGGCCTCATTACGACTAAAACTATGTGCATCTTGGATGAGTGTTTCAATTCCTTATAGGCAGGCTACAGGCGGAGTGCTAGTGCTACTATATCAGCAGGTTCTACTTGTTTCAATTCCTTATAGGCAGGCTACAGGCTTTAGCCGCTGGTTATGCTGCATTGGTTGGAAGGAGTTTCAATTCCTTATAGGCAGGCTACAGGCGGTTTCATTTCCTCCGACATCTATTTCCGAGATTGAGTTTCAATTCCTTATAGGCAGGCTACAGGCCTGAACAAAATTCTTAATCAAAAGGAAGTCGTCGGTTTCAATTCCTTATAGGCAGGCTACAGGCTGTGTGTGTTGAATGTGATGCATGCGGAGTTAAATGTTTCAATTCCTTATAGGCAGGCTACAGGCGGAGAAGATGACGTGGAATATATGATTTATGCTTCTGTTTCAATTCCTTATAGGCAGGCTACAGGCTGCACAATGCAATCTATCCAACTACACCACATACACATAGTTTCAATTCCTTATAGGCAGGCTACAGGCGATGGCGAATATCTCATGGGATATGAAGTACATGGTGTTTCAATTCCTTATAGGCAGGCTACAGGCCAAGGCATATCTCAGGTGCAAATAGCTGAGATTGTTGGGTTTCAATTCCTTATAGGCAGGCTACAGGCGGAATTACTGAGCTGGATACAGGAATTAGATTATAGGAGTTTCAATTCCTTATAGGCAGGCTACAGGCAGGGTAGCCAGCTTGTCGGCGTAGGGCTCCACGGAAAAGGTTTCAATTCCTTATAGGCAGGCTACAGGCCTGCTCCGAGCCTCACGAACCAACTCGCGATTTGCGGTTTCAATTCCTTATAGGCAGGCTACAGGCGTTCATCGCCGAGCAATACGGCTTCCCGATACTCGGGTTTCAATTCCTTATAGGCAGGCTACAGGCATCATCGGTGTTTGCCATATCAGTTGGATTGAAAGTGTTTCAATTCCTTATAGGCAGGCTACAGGCCGAAACCCCTTGGGTGCCCAAAATACGCTCTTGAAGTTTCAATTCCTTATAGGCAGGCTACAGGCTGCAGCGCGGTCTCCGAACCAGTGTTATCCCATCTTCGTTTCAATTCCTTATAGGCAGGCTACAGGCTTTATTTCAACTTCTTTGGAATCGTCGTATTTACTCAGTTTCAATTCCTTATAGGCAGGCTACAGGCTTGTTGATGTAAATGAAATCTCCTGCCTTAAAATCCTGTTTCAATTCCTTATAGGCAGGCTACAGGCGATATTCGGGATGTGCAAGTCTACCTTAATCATAAGTGTTTCAATTCCTTATAGGCAGGCTACAGGCGGATCATAGAGGTCATAAGGCATGGCCGAACAGGCGTTTCAATTCCTTATAGGCAGGCTACAGGCGCTTGGGCAGCCCATCCCCTACCCTTCCCCTGGGCGGGTTTCAATTCCTTATAGGCAGGCTACAGGCTGCTATGGAGATTACCCCCTTAACTTACTGATTCAGGTTTCAATTCCTTATAGGCAGGCTACAGGCTTCCATCATTTATCTCCTCTCTAAAATATTTTTTTAAGTTTCAATTCCTTATAGGCAGGCTACAGGCTTCTGCAACACAATTCTAGCAGGAAATCCGGACGAAAGTTTCAATTCCTTATAGGCAGGCTACAGGCATCTAAATCCTCTAATGCAGATTTAATCCATTTTATATGTTTCAATTCCTTATAGGCAGGCTACAGGCATAAAAATTTAGTTTTCGGGCTTCTTTTTCCATATCCTTGTTTCAATTCCTTATAGGCAGGCTACTACTATTCCACCTACTCCAATAGCTCCATAAGTGTTTCAATTCCTTATAGGCAGGCTACAGGCGATTACATCCCCTTTGTCTTGGCCGATAGTTCTGCGTTTCAATTCCTTATAGGCAGGCTACAGGCAAAAAAGGTTCTCAGGTGAGGGCCTTTTTCTGCATGTTTCAATTCCTTATAGGCAGGCTACAGGCGCCTGTGCCGCGAACTAACACGAGATCTCCTATCTTGTTTCAATTCCTTATAGGCAGGCTACAGGCGGC
>Ga0307377_10001371_pt1 | contig 31081 bp, 41 predicted proteins | sample TR3MG_FD_202535 | JGI IMG/M metagenome (GOLD analysis project Ga0307377, IMG submission 202535) | Soil microbial communities from Risofladan, Vaasa, Finland - TR-3 | ecosystem: Environmental > Terrestrial > Soil > Coastal area > Acid sulfate soil | place: Finland: Risofladan, Vaasa | collected... | reverse complement strand
GTGCCGCTTCTTGTGCGTTGATATGCGCCAGTATGGTATCCCCGCCCTGACCCATCGCCGCAACCCGTTCGCGGTCAACGACATATTCACCAGGAGAGAGCCGCGCATTGACCTTATCATTTGCATAACTGTTGCCCCCGGAGGCCATTCCCGGGACCCATCCGCCGTAAGCACCGTAAAGCGATCCTCCACCATATATATCGCCCCCGCTGGCAGCACTGCCCGTGCCCCCATCTCCACCACTACCGCTTATAAGACCTTTCCCGAAATCCCATAAATCGACAATAATATCTAATACTTTTGTGCTGGCGGCGGTCCAAGCCGCCTCAAACCACATCAAAATTTTCTTTGCCGCCGCGTTAATAACCATCTCCCCTATGATATCAGTGAACTTTCTGAGCATCGCGTCCGAGAAGGTTTCCCAAACGGCCTGAACGTCTACCGTCCCCGTTTTGATGCCTTCAAATAGGATGTCGGAAACGGCTTTTTTTGACTCGTTGGCAAAGGTATTGAATATCTCATAACCGGCAGTTCCGAAGGTCTTTGCATTCGTTTCCATTTCAAGATAGCCTGCTTTGACGCCGTCCATGAAATTATCTGAGCTTTTCAGCTTTTGAATGTCGAGTCTTTTCAGTTCTTCCGTATATTTTGCCTGGAGCAATTTCCTTATTTTAAGGGCATCTGCCGTGGATGTGTTTTCGTCGATTAATGTCTTTTCGTATGCCGCCAGTTCCTTCTTGAGTGTATCCACCTGGAAGTCAAAATACTCCCCGCCGTATTTCTTCAGGTCTTTGTAGAGGCTCCGGTAGGCGTCGAGCTTGTCGGCTGCAGCCTTCTTTTCATCATCAGCGGCCTTCTCGGCTCTCTTCTTATCTTCAGCGGCATACTTCTTCAGGATGTCGTTGCGTTCCTTTTCTTCCTCCTCCTCAAATTTCGTTTCCGCATTGATTATCTTCACCCATTCGGCGCTGACCTCTCGGTTGATCTTGATTTCCGCCGCTGCCATATCCTTCATGGCTTTTTCGCGTTCCGCGTCCTGCTGCTCCTCAAACTTTGCCATACCGAGCCAGATTTTCTTTGACTCGTTGCGGATCTCCTCTTCGAGTTTGATCTGGGCTTCGGCGGACTTTACCTGGGCCGCTTTTTGCTTTTCCGTTAGCTCCACCGTATCGTTAGATAGCTTTTCCGCCGAGATTAGGATTTCCTTGGCCGCTGCTGCGCTGGTTACGGGCACTTCTTTTATCTTGGCCTGCCACCCTTTCACCGTGCTGATAACGGTGTCATAGCCCTTATTGGTTTTATCGATGTCGGCCAGCACGCCGGCGGTTACATCCGCGCTCGATGCTCTGAACTGGCCGAACCCATGTAATGAGTCGAATGGATTGACATCCAGGGCTCCTATCTGTACCAACCCGAGAAAGATTTTATCCAATGGGGCGAGGGCGAAACGCAGCCCCGTCATAAGCCCCTCCATGGCAAACCCTATCGCCTGGAATGCAGCCGTCCCGACAAGCTTGATCCCCAGCCATGCGTTATGGAATCCGCGCATTACCTCAAGTGCCGTTACTAACCCATCGACAACATAGAGTATCCCGCCCTTAACGAGCTCCATCAGGTATTCGCGGTTGTCCTTGATGTACTGACCCCACTCCTTGAACTGATTACTGGCAATCAAGACGACATCTGCAAGGAACTGGTTTTTAGTGATAACAAAACCGATCTCCTCCTTCATGTCCCCGAGATCATTTTTCGCCGCCTTCATGGCCCCGCCAAATGTCTTGCGGGCAGCCTCTGCGGCACCGCCCATCTGAGTCTCAAGCTCTCGAAGGATCAGGTTTTGCGCCCCGGCCACATCCCCGGTTTCAACCATGGCCTTGATTACAGATTTCTGTGACTCGGTGAACTGTATCCCGGATCGGCCCAGAGCCGTAAGTCCCAAGACAGGATCGTTCAACGCCTTGCCGAGCATTATTGCTGCGGATTTTGCATCCTGCCCCAGCACCTCGCTCATATCGAGGGCGGCTTTCGTGGCACGTTCAAAACCTTCTCCCCGAAGGTTCTTGAACGTGGCCAGGATCGCCATGCTACCCATTATGAGTTCATCACCAACAGTCGTAACTCCTTGCATGGACGCAGCCATTGCCTTCATCTGCTCAAGGCTGTACCCGGCTGCCCCGCCGGTGGCCCTGATAACTGCCCCTAATTTTGCCTCTGCCGCCTCCTGAACATTGGCCGCTGCTACGGCTTCCTCTGCAAATTGACTGACAGCGGAATAAACTTTCCTGATGGCCATACCGACAGCAACAGCCGCCGCACCATATGCCACCCAATGCTGCTTCAGATCACCAAGGAAGGTTTTTTGATGGCCAAACTGCTGCTCGTTTAACTGTTTCAGTTTTTCGTTTTTAGCCTGTTCCGCCCGAACGATGTCCTGGGCGGTGGAGGTGGCATGTTTCTTGATACCTTCATAGGAGGCAATAGCCGCCTGCTTTTGGGATTCAAACATCCGGTCGGATTTGATTCCGAGGTTCTTGAACTCCTGCTCAAACTTCTGCGTTCCTTCAATACTCTTATTATAGGCGAGCTTGAGCTTTTTCTCGAAGGGAGTTAGATCGAGATCCATCTCCGCGAACATCGTTCCAACAGGTTTTCCAGCCATTATTCTGCCCGCCCTATATACGTACTGATACCCGCCTGATTAAGCCCGCCCGCTTCATAGTCACCCTGTATCGCAGCCCTTGCGGTTGTTGGAGCTTTTGCTATTGCGGGACGAAGAAACGATTTTGCGCCGCCCTTCCATTCCCCCCGCCCATATTCCGTCTGCAAGGCCCACCATGTTTTGAAGTTCCCGGCATAAATTCTCACATTACGCGATTTATCATTACGCAAACGGACAACGCGGATGGTTGCCACGAGAGCGCCAGGGGTCCTTTCCATCCATGCATCTGTTCGCCCTGGAGGAACCGGACGGGTAATCGGAAGCCCTTTGATTTTACTTTGTAAAATTCGTTTTGCATCAGCCGCTACGAGTTTTGCTGCGGCCTCAAGCCGATCCACTCCTAATTTGGCAAAAGCCGCCTGAAAAGGTTCCGGGTTCCAGTTGATCATTTTCGCCATCACCGCTCCCCCAAAAAGTGATGGAAAGCCTGCCGGACTTTCACAAGGCAATCCCATTGATCTTTCACGCCCCTGATTCTCATCGCGCTTTCCACCGCAGGAATCGAGATATCCACAATCACGGTATGGGGATATGGCACCCCATTTTCTACGGCAATCTCCATCCGGGTCACATACTGCCGCCTGGTCGCCATATAGACCTCGGCGGCATCCTCATTCTCTTCCACCAGTTGCACCCGGCATGATTCGCATTTCGCGTTACCGGGTACGGCCCTTTCTGGATGAAACTTTCGGCAGTTGGGGCAAGTGGGGAGATAATCGTCCATCCACTCGACCCAGTCTGTCAGTTTTTTTCCGTTCCTGCCGCCTCTGCCTCTTCCATCTCATGTATTAACTTAAGGCATCGAGCAAGAAAGCGGTCAAATTCACCCCTGTCTGCTCCTTCTCTGCGGATCGTACCATTGAGAAGTTTCAGTTTGTTTTCACGGGTAAACTCTATCCCCGCGTTTCTTTCCCCGATCAGCGCATAGTCAAGGGCATCATCACGTTGTTCTTCCATCTCTTCTTGTGTCGGCTCTTCATAATATCCAACCCTCTCCATCGCCCGTGATAGGGGATTAAGAAAGGGCTGGTATTTCTTTTTGCGAGCCTTTAGTTTCAGAGTGTAGAAAGGGACCATGCTCCTGACACAAAACTCTGCCGCGTCAGGTTCTGGATCATCGAAGATAACTGCGGCTTCAAGATCCTTTTGGGCCGCCTCCTGTTCCGCAGGCGTTAATGTGCGGTTTTCCGCTGCTGCGGCTAAGGAGACCGCTTCGAGCTTTTTCTGCGCCTTTTCTTTTTTCTTTTTATCTAAGCGCGATGTCGCGAAGGGAAACCAATACCCCTCTGATTCAGGCTTTGTCGCTCGTTCCTTAAACGCTGTCATATTACTGCCTTTCTGCCCTTACGGGCTGTTATTACGATCCGACTCTTTCCAGGTATGCGCCGGATACCTGCGCGGTGAAAGCCACCTTGCCGATTCCGCTCCGGGGCATCGTGGTGGGTTCGTAGCCACCCGTGAGGAAGATTTCCCCGCCGGCAGCCACTTGCCAATAAGCTGTCGCGGTTTCATAGAGATAGAGATTCGTACAGCCGAGACCGCTCTTTGCTACCGTCGCAAGCGCCGCCTGTCCGGTCGTATTGGCCGGATCATAGTTGCCTGAAAAGCTGATCGTCCCTGCATCGCCGAGCTGTAAGGCTATGTATTCCGCCGCCCCGGTATCCCCAAAAGCCGGGTCTTTCTTGACGAGTTCCATCTTAAAGCCGCTCGTCGACCATTCCGTGATTTCGGCAATAACAACGGTGCCGTACATCACCTTTCCCGCCTTGCCACTGAGTTTTGCCATTTTACTGTCCTCCTTGTTTTGTCGCTGTTGGTCAGGGCAACAAAAAACGGCAGCTGGTTAGGTGGTTAGCCCTAACCGGCTGCCGTTAAATGTTCTTACGTCCCTCTTTAGTTGGCCGACCTTAGAGAGAACCCTGATTGTTAGTTATGCCGCTTCCCCTTCCCCTTCCTTGAACCCGATCGCGGTTGTATCAATCCGCCCGATCTCGTGATATTTTTCCCAGAGCCATTTGAAATTACTGCAATACTTTTCATTCGGTCGCCAGTGCATGTCACGGAGGCAATAGTGCTCTGCATAAGCGTCGATGATCCACACACTCCCGCCCATTTCCCACGCCTGAAGGACGACCAGTGAGCCGTAAAGGTCAAATCCTTCCAAGGCTTCGTTGAACCGGAAACCCGATTTCATATTGATGATGATGCAGCACTCGTCAAAACAACAGGCTGGAATTGGAAAGTCATGGATATCTGAGGTGTCAAAATAGTTGGGTATCCTCATATCCCGAAATACCCCGGCAATCCTGCCCTCCATATCCTTTCCTACGATCCCGGCACACACCCAGTTATCCGGCAGCTTTGCCAGTTGCGCCCGTACCTTTGGCAGCCAATCGGCTTTATAGTGCATGTCCTGATGACTGAGTACCGCGATGTCCGCCCCTTCCGCTTCGATGATATCGAGGAGCTTGTTTAGCCCCTTCGTTGCCGTTTCCGGTTGCTTGATATAATGGGCTTCCACCCCTGACAGTTCGGACTGTTGGAATACCTGTGAGAACCGCACCCAATCGTCCAACAAGATTCCGAATGAAATCTTCATCGGTGCCCGGTTGATCAGTTCCAGATAGCGAACGACGATCTTCTGGGCGTCATGATGTTCCTTAACATAGGTGTAGAGCAAATCTGAATCCCATTGATCATATTTCTCCAACTCCGCATCTATCCACTCGCGGGTAAGAGGATGCTTGAACCTCCGGCCCGAGAAGTTGCAGACGGCAATTTCCCGGATATTGTCATGGTTGACGTACCCATCCCCATATGAGCCGATATACTCCCGATTGTCAGCCACCAGGACCAGCTTTCCCTGTGCCATAGCTTCGAGGGCTCCGCGTCCGAGAGTGATCACGAGGTCCGCCCAGGCAATTTGATCCTCTATCGGGGTGCCAATATCGCTGTCCCGGACTTCATATTTTTCAGAGAGGAAGGAAAACCAATCCTCCCTTGATCCTGCCGCCCTGCGGATGATCAGGATCTTTTTCAGTTCTGCACCGGGCCTGATCTGTTCCCCGATCTTGATCGGTTGGCCTATGACTTCGCTGTTTATCCCGTGGTAGCGGTTAAATCCTTTTACTTCCTCAGAAACGGAAATATAGTGATCCGCCCCCAGGCGGAAAACTTCATCGCCGATGATCCCGTGGCTTATGCAGACCTTCCGGGCAGGGTTATCCTTGACCGCGGCCAGCTTTTCGGCATGGCTGCAAATGATGAAATCCCAGGTGTCCGCAGTAAATTGCTCCGGTGTCGTGGTGGCCGTCACATCATGCCCCATTTCGATCAGGGTATCCGCCACGCACTTCATGAACCGGCTTGATCCGCCCTCATAGGCTGACCCTGAAATGTATTTTGCGGTGATGAGAATCTTCATTTCAAAACCACGCCTTTCTGTTCTTTTTCATCCCATTTTATAAGAGGTCTGCCAAAATCCGATTGATTATGTATGGCTTTTCCTTTACGTTTCAGCCATTTCGTTTTATATGGTTCAGGATAATTCGCAGCATAATAATCGCAAGTCTTTTCCCATTCCTCTATCGAAATGGCCTTGCCGTAGTGCTTGACATATCCCGCATATAACGGTTTAGCGCCAAACCCCAGCAACGCTTCTCGCTGATCTGGCACGCAATATCTAACGCTAGGCGTGTTCCTGAACATCATCAAAATATTTCGATACTCAGGCCCCATCCATTGCCTGTCGTGATAGGGTTTGTCCTTATCTTCCTCGGTGATATAGAAATCAAACAGTTGCATGATCACGCCGTCATAATTCTCGTATCCTTTGAAATCCCAATCGATTCTCTCGTCAGCATCGAAGTATAGTATCCACTCCGGATTATCTTTTTGTGCTTCTTTCAGGATTCTTTGCCGTGTTTGATGCTCGGCCCTGAGTCTATCGGAATCCCAACTCACCCCCCGCACGACACTTTTGACTTTCGGGTGAGCATTGCAGATAGCAGCCGTAGCGTCAGACGAGCAATCATCATAAACATACAAGGCATCACAAAATGAGAAATGATCAAGGGTGTCTTGAATTATCTCCTGTTCGTTTCTGATTTTAGTGATTCCCGCGAGCCTCATGCGAATTCCGCCCTTTCTTCCGCCGTCTGATCCCACTCGTCGGCAGCCTGTAAAGCCTCTGCGGGGGTCCGCATTGTGATGGCGTCAAACATTCTTTCTGTTCTGCCATCCCCCATCGTCAAGGCGATTTCGATCCAATTAAACGCTATCCATTCCGAGCGGGTGATTTGCGAAAGTGGCTTCCCTTCCTCAGCCGCCTCTTTTGCAGCCAACAAAGCCTCATCATGTTCCCTTACCGCCTTCACTTCCGCTATTGCTGCATCAAGATTTTCCATGATTTCCTTTCTATACCTTCTGGGTCGTGATTTCGTATTCCTGCGACCAGTGACGGATTTGTGTCGTCCCTTTTACCGTCGTGATTTCTTCAGTAAATGTCTGTTTAGCGCCTCGCTTACACCAGATAAGTATATCCGTAACTGTCCCGGTGGGCGGAATGGTCATACTGCAATCATCAAAGAGCGCCTTCAAGTCTTTGAGCATGGTAGTGATTTCCGCAGCCGCCTGAGCCGCTGAGAATAGGGAAAACTGAAATAAATACTCCTCCCCGGTTTTGGCAAAAACATTATCTGGGTAGTCTGTAACGTCAAAATAAACACAGTATGGAAACGTGGGCTTATCCGGGGCCTTGTCCAAATATACCCGCCCGCCGACATCGGTCGAGAAGTCGGAGCCTAAGAATTTGGTGGCGATGGCGGTTAAGAGATTTTCCATTTATGCCACCTCCCTCACCGTGATGTCCGAATACCGTTGACTTCCTTCAATCTTTTCAATCGGGGGGCCGATGATCGCCATATACTTTGTCCCGTCCTTAATGCGCCATGAACTCAGCACGTCTGTTCTGTATCTGATCCGGTAGTTATGAATCGCCGTCCCGGTTGTCGCCATGGCCTGCACCGCTTCATCACTCCGGTGAGTCGTTTTTTTCGCCCATACGGTGTCCACTGTCGTCCAAGTGGTGACGGATGAGCCCATAGCATCGTTGGCCGTCGTCGGGGATTGAAGTTCAATCCGCCTATTCAGTTCGCTCGGGCTTGTTACTTTCAAAACTCCCACCATAGCCTCCACGTCGCCAAAAGGTTATCGATAATCGGCTTTAAAACATCATGACGGTCCCCGTGAAAGAAAACATCTTCCGCCGCAAACATGACCGCCCTTTTGATATTCTTCGGGACCAGGGCGGCGGTTGTCCAGCCCGCAACGAACCGCACCGTGATCGGATTCGAAGGGTAAAGAGTCCCACTCGGCCATGTCTCGCCATAGGGCAATACTACACGGCCTATCCTCTCCCCGTTCGTTTCGACCAGATAGTCGGTCGTTAGGGTCAAGGTCGTTTCCGTGCCGTCTTCGTCCTTCCACTTTACGGACAGCCCGGAACTCTGGAGGCATCCTAATGGGAGCTTGATATAGTCGCCGTCCGGCCACTCATTGAGACAATAGTCCCACGTCTGTGTTAAGAGCGCCCGGCGGGTGATCGTCTCAACCGTTTCCCTGCCGCCGACGATTGCATCAGTAATATCTTCATCAAGAGCCGTTTCGGTTGCCTTTAGGTGCGTTTTCATTTCCGCCAGGCCAACCGGCTCGATAATCGGCGCCACTACGAGACCCGGACCGGTTCCCGTCACCGCCGTTGCCGGAACAGCGCCTACATACAACAGCCCTTCCAGTTCGTGTTTTGAACCGTCCGATCCCACGATCTTACAGGTGATTTGATAGTCAACACCGTCCGTCAGTCCGATGCACCAGACAAAGCAGGATGACGTATCGGTCGTAATGTCCTGTTTAGCGACCGTGGTCAGAGTGGCCGTGACATCAACGCCGGTTGAAACGATCTTCGCCGACACGACAGCCGATGCTATCGTTGCCGTCCCCAGCGCATCGTCAAAGTCAAACTCCCGATATCCTTCTTCCGCCGGCTGTAGTGGTTTAAATCTGTCCATTTAATTCACCCTTGCCGATATTTTCGTAGGTCCGTCCATGGCGCTTATTTTGGTTGTGCCTTGCCTCGCGCTGATCATGGTTATCCCCTTCATCGCATGGATGACGCTGGTCGTGAATGCAGCAATCCGACCAGCCCACGATCCATCTGCCCACGAATCAGTTACCCATACCCCCGTTGTCCAGCAGGTTCCCATGCTCATGTTATACCGGTCCCCACGGGGTTGCTCCCCCGTTCCCCGTTAAGGCCACATCGTTCACTTCTTTAACATTTACCTCGGCCAGGGGATCTTTGGCCTTAAATGCATAGCAGATCCCGCCGGTATCGCCATCAACGGTCGCCTCGATATAGATGGTGTAGGTTTTGTCAACCTCAAATCCGTTGGCAACCGTGCAGGCAACGAGTTCGGTATAAAATCCGGTCGTGTTGGCAGTATCCAGTACGGCCATGGTCCCGGTCAGAATCGCCGTTGCCGTCTCATCCTCATAAACTCTGTAGGCCGGCGCCGCATCTGCATCCGTCAAGACCCCGGTATCCGCGTCATGGCATGTGATCGAAAAGACCAGATTATCGCCTACAAATACTTCAGCCGGGCACCCCATCACTCCCCCCTCTAAATTCTCCACAGAACTCATAAGCATCCATGATGATCTGAACCCCGTAGTAATAATCCCCGATCTTCAATCCCCCTGGTTTGTGTTTCCTGCAAATGCCGGGAACTACCTTGTTAAGAGTAACCGGGATAGTTTTCACGTGATCATGCTCATTATCCCACCATATGCAGTTTTTACAGCGATGACCAATCATTGCTTCACCCAAAAGAAACTCGGTTCTTTCTCGTCTGTCAGAAAAAATTCATTTATCTGGTGGGCATATGTGTAGGCATTCACCGCAGGTACAACACCATTGTTCCTTCCCCGGTAGTAGTCATGACCGCTCACTATGCCCCCCACCTTGACTTTAGGCACCCATGTTACAAGGTCTTGAATGACATTATCAAACCTATGTGCTGCATCGATATAAACAAAATCAAGAGATCCATCCGGTATCTCTTTTGCTGCATCAAGGCTATCCTTCTTCCAGAGTTTCGCATTATAAGGTTTTAATCTTTCCTGTGCTTCGGCGTAATGCTGCTCAGCAGTCTTCTTAACTTTGTGACCGGGGTATACCTCCCAAATATCCACACATAGTAAGTCAATGTTTGGGATGGTTTTACATAATTGTTCGGAATAAAATCCCTCTCGAACTCCGATTTCTGCTCCCTTTGCAAAACGCAAATCTCTGAATATCACTGGAAGTCCTTCGCGCTTGAACGATATGCATCGAACAGGAGACATCTGCGGCAGGGACCGACGAAACTTTTTCCGAAGATATGCTACTGGATCACCACCGTTACTGTTTATCACGGCAATAGCCGACTTTTCTGGACCCGTTTCTGAGCTTAATTCCCTGTACCCAACTACTGACCTGAAATGTTTTGGCCCGCCCCACCCCGGGAGGTTATAAATACCCTTCAAATTACTCCCGATCCAATCTCTTTTGTAGTGACTGTCAGGAGTTAGGTTTGCACCATGCCTGATATCCACATTGGGCCTTGACGATTCAAAATTATGAAAAGGTATGTGTATTTTTATTTTTCCTCTCTCGGCTATTCTGGTCTCAAAATGGGGAATCAACATTTCCCTATATGCCACCCCTTGACTGTATGCTCGCTTCCCCCTAGCCTTCAAGAAGCTATCCATCCCGAACCTATGATGATAACGATTGGTGTTAAACCAGCAATGTTTTTTAGTCGGCGGGATAAAGGCAAAATGGCTTGAATGATAAAAGATATCATGCTCGCATAGATAGATAATCGAACCCTCGGGAGCCGCCTTCAATCCGGCAAGCTGCTGCTCAAACATGCTCATTACCGAGCGCGGCTTTTCCCCGACGCAGATGTTCTTGCCGAAGTTCAAGGGTTCCTGGCTGACACTTATAATGGGGATCGGACCCGCCATTTTCTTTAGGTGCTTCCGAACCGCTGCCGCCAGTCTCGGTTCGAGTTTGCTGTCCGTATAGTAAACAATCACTCTCGGCGATTTATATTCGTCTATTAAATAGGCATCCCAGCCCGGAGGGTTAAACTTCTTGAGCAGCCATGAGAACGGCTTGACTTGATTCGGAAATGCATTGTCCTTAAAATAATAATTTTCCCAAGTGTATTTATGCGCTTTCGCAACCTGCCTGCCATCCATCGGGTAGGTAAAACCGCCATCATCTCGTCTAAACCAATGGGCCTGCCATGTCTTTTTATTGACTATCTGTGAGCCGCCGCAGAGCCATGTCCTTAATGAAATCTCAATCCCGACATTCCCCCAGGAGCCGACTCCCTCGTCTAACAGGCCGATGTGATCATTCCATTCCCTTGTGGTGAACCAGCATGAACCTTGCCCGGTCATCACCTCTGGATAATCGCACTTTGCCTCTTCGCGCTTGCGGTATTCGCTCCAAAAGTGGCAATACAGATCAAGACCGAAATACATGAAATGGGTCTTTCCGCGTGGCTTATCTTTCCACGCCCTCACATCCAGCCGGCGCATTTCTGGGAGGACCACGGTTTTTTCCGGGCAATGGGCCGCCAGGATTTCATCGAAGCCTTTTCCCAACAGGCAATGAGCATCAATCTTCATCACGTACTTGCCGGTTGATTCCCTGACCCCCAGATTGTATGCCGCCCGCTGGCCGATGGATGTTTCCAGCCGGACGATCTTCACCCGTGGATCGTCGGAATGAACCTTCGGGTCCGCTTCTTCGCCGTCGATTACAGCAATCACCTCAACGTCTCCTGTAGCCGCTTCAAGAACTGACTCCACGGTGCGTTGAAAGTATTGCTCAGACCGGCCTGCTATGATTACGGACACCCTATCCACTGACAATTTGACCTCCCATGATTGCACTATGCACCCCGTAAGCAGATACGATTGGTAGTGATGAAAGAAATTCAATAGAAGGTGATGCGCTCTCTGAGGCACTTTCACTTGCGCTCGCGGATTCCGACTCGCTCATGGATTCTGATGCGGACTCACTTTCGCTTGCAGATTCAGACCCGCTTGCACTTTCGCTCTCTGATGCAGATTCACTCCCAGACGCGCTCGCGGAAGCCGAGCCACTTGCCGATTCGGAGGCCGATTCGCTGGCAGAACCAGAGGTACTTCCAGACGCACTCTCCGAAGCGCTCTCGGATTCAGATGCACTCTCTGACCCAGAAGCTGATTCACTGGCTGATTCCGAAGCCGACTCGGAAGCACTTTCACTGGCAGATTCTGACTCACTTTCTGAGATAGAGGCACTACCTGAAGCACTACCAGAAGCTGACTCAGATGCCGATCCTGATGCGGATTCACTACCAGATTCAGACGCGCTCTCGCTGGCAGATTCCGAAGCCGACTCGCTCATGGATTCCGATATGCTGGCGGACTCCGAAGCCGAACCTGAAGCGCTGCCGCTGGCAGATTCGCTGGCCGATCCGGACTCGCTCTCGCTGGCAGATTCCGAAGCCGACTCGGACATGGATTCGGATATGCTGGCCGATCCGCTAGCCGAACCTGAAGCTGATCCGCTGGCAGATTCGCTGGCCGATCCGGACTCGCTGCCGCTGGCAGATTCCGAAGCCGACTCGCTCATGGATTCCGAGATGCTGGCTGATCCGCTGGCTGAACCTGAAGCTGACCCGCTGGCAGACCCACTAGCCGATTCAGACGCGCTCTCGCTGGCAGACTCCGAAGCCGACTCGCTCATGGATTCCGAGATGCTGGCTGATCCGCTGGCTGAACCTGAAGCTGACCCGCTGGCAGACCCACTAGCCGATTCAGACGCGCTCTCGCTGGCAGACTCCGAAGCCGACTCGCTCATGGATTCCGAGATGCTGGCTGACTCCGAAGCCGACTCGCTCATGGATTCCGAGATGCTGGCTGACTCCGAAGCGCTACCGCCCCCTGCCGCCCACGTCCATCCATCATTCCCGCCATCGTCTAAATTCCCATCAGTCAATAGAGCCTGCCATACGGCCCCGCCGGCAGCCGTCATGTCGTGAATTCTGACGTTCGTGAATATGTTTGTCCCTGCCGTGTCGGTAAGGGTGCGAGCTGTTTCGTGGACGGAAGAATTGAATATAAGCATATTGGTTGAATCTTTACCTGTGAAGGTCGCGCTGCCCGTTGTGATGTCATGGGCTAATGTGAGTTGACAATCAGCCCGTGAGGCAAGAAGATTGACATTGAACTGCACGAAAGTGGCAGCATTGCCGTCTATATTGTAGATCACCGCTGCTGTGGGAGTCAGGTTCAGGTTGACGATGCCCCAGGATGCACCGCCGAAGTTATCGTGGGCATGGGCGCCGTGGGCGATATTGATGGTGTGGTCAGTACCATTAATAGTTAAATTAAATGGACTGGCTATAAAAGATTTACAATTTAAAACAGACGAATTTAATGTTAGTCCTCTAAATTGTGTAGTTAAAGAATCGGAAAAATCGCCGCAGTTTATCTCATAATTATTATTGCTTGTATCTAGCGTTCCATAAGTCCAATATACTAATCCTGCACCGGTATTCAAATCACTCCCTAAAGTAACAGTACAACCTGCTGCAATGACCTGAAAATTAGCTAATGTCGCCCCGTTTTGCGACATAGTACCCGTTGCCGCAGCAATTAATCTACCAACGGAAACATTATCTGTTAATTTTAGAGTTATATCGCCATACACACGAAATTCTTTATAACCAGTAGATGTAAATGTTATCCCATTTATAGTGCCCGTAGTAACAAAAGATTTAGCAGCCGCATTAGCAGATAAATTCAACGTATAGGTATGCGCTGAATCATCAAAAACAACATCATCAGAACTTGTAGGAACAGCATTCTCTGCCCAGTTTGCAGCAGTGTTCCAGTCTGAGTCTGTCCCGCCGTGCCAAGTTCTTGTCGCCATTACTTCACCACCACTCCAATATCAACCGCTATCGGCTCGATCCCCGTTTTCTGCTCAAACGCCAACGCGCACCCTCAACCTTAACCGAAGCAATCTTCAGGGCTGCCAGTAATTTTCGTTCTGGCTCACCATTTTCGTCCCAAACACCTGCATCCTTCATGGCCTGTATTTCACTGGGCCAGTCTGTTTTAGGCATTGGGGCTGTTGGATCAAACTTAAAATTGGCTATCATATAGCCTCCTTAATTGGCTCAATCCCCGTCTTCTGCTCAAAAGCCAGTGCACAACCTCTCAAATCCTGAGCAAGAAACTCATCTCGTGCAGATGTCTTCATGGCAGTCAGATCGGTCTTCTCAATGACCGCCTTCTCCAAATCAGGAAAAGCCTTGGCTATCGTCATGCCAACCATCTTTTCAGTGATTATTTGATCAAACATATTGCCTCCGTTATGGTGTGACAGTCACTGTGATTATCAGGTTGAACGGTGCACTCGGCGTCGGGAAGGGGATGACGAATCCATAACTTACCTCATTTGAATACCCCGAGGGCTTCCCGTTCTTCCCTGTCGCCGTCAGCACGAAATATTTGTCTACCGTAGCTCCTGGCGTACCCGTGACAGCCAGAACTGTCGAGGTCGTAAACGTCGGTCCCGCCCCTGTGATATAAGGGATATCCACCACCTTCACATATCCAGCCCCTGCCGTGGGAGTCCAGTACAGCGACCAGCCGGTGATATACTCCGGGTTATCCTGCTCCCATGCAAAGTTTAGGGACTTGCTTAATGGCTGATCCTCTGCGAATCCGAATATAGGGATCGCAAGAAGCAGCAAAATCAAGAAACCAAACAGTGACTTTTTCATCGTGTCCTCCTGTATTTCATCTCCATCCCTCGATCACCCAAATCTTAATTCCATACTTTTCAGCCAGGATGTTGAGCTTCAGAACGTGCCGGCGGTCGCTTGGCTTTTCGAGAATCAGCACGATGCCCGGCTTCTTCCCGGTTCGGGCCGCGTAGTAAAGCGCCTGGCCCACTCCCTCGGCCCACTTCGGCCCGAAGTCCACCTCCACAGCATACTCATCCGTCAGGCAGTCAACACGGGTCTTGTCGGGAAGCACGTATTCAATGATGCCGCCATGCTCCGTACACCACTCGATCTGGTAGACCCTCTCCGTGAACCTGTGGGCGGCGAAGGCCGTACCGGAAAGAATCAGTATGGTTAAAACGATGGCTAATCTTTTCATTTCTTCTTTTTCCTCCGTTTGGCCCGTTTCTGCTTTTTCGACTCGGCCTTCAGTTTCGCGCCTGTGGATTTCATCTTTTTATCCCGGACAAGTATTCGTGCAGTCGTGTCATGGAGTCCTTAACCTCGTCAAGAGATCCCACAATGACATAGCACCTGTACCCATACGTCCCGGCCTGAACATCCGTCAGGCGTTGCACCATGTTCCATTTCACGACTCCGGGGGTTTTCAGCTCGGCAGCCGTGAAACTCCCGTAAACCAATCCGGGGGAGTAGATCCCCATCGCATAGTTCTCGGCATTGGTATAAATTAGGGGGGTTTCTTGTGTCGTATAGTCCTCCACCCTTATCTCTCCGGTCGCCGGATTGTAGCGCCAGAACGATGAAAACTCCGAGGGCATATATCCGGTCAAGACCTCGTACACCCCCCTGGAATAATACTCTGGAATATAAAACTGCACTTGGTAGTCGATAACATGATGTGATACTAAGTGGCCTATCTGGACGGTTTTGTTCATGATATGGTCGGAAATCACCTGTGTATTTCTTGCCATCCCGCAGTCCGATGATTCCCCAGGGCGTAACCAGAAGGCCATCTGTGTCTCAGTCCAGAGCAAATCGCTTTTGGCGACAATAGCCTGCAAGCGGCTGCTGCTCGTAGGCAAGTATCCGTCGGACATCGAGCCACCTTCTGTGGGATTATAACACTCGCCGTATCCGCAGAAACTCTGGGCGGATTGAAGCATACGCCCATGATCCGTAGCGTCCAGAAACTCAACCCCTTGATATTTCAGGGAATCAACGGCCCCGGCAAACTGCTCGCTTGCACGGACAGTTATCACGCCGTTGGTTATCGTGTGGGTCACGATCTGCGGATTATCCGCGTCGCCACAGCCGATTAACAATAGAAGCATCAATAAAAGTTTCATCATCGTTCGCTCTTGTAAATCTTCCCTCGACCAGTGAACACACCAGCACACAAATAGAGTGCATCCTCCTGATCGTCATAATAACCGTCTACGATCAATGGAACAGTAAATCCTTCATCCATCGTGTACCAGTTATTGCCATCCTTTGTGGCTTTCACTATTGCGCCTGATCCGGCAGATTTATTACAGAAAGCGATTAGGGTGTTGGTCTTCTTGTCAATGGCCAGGTCGTGGATAGATTCGTATCCCGGCATGGTCAGGACTTCTTTCTTGTCGGAGAATCGCACAACCGCCGCATCTCCACACCTGCCTAGATAGATGTCATCATTCCATGCTTCGATGGCCCAGAAGCCGCTGTTGGGATGGTCATAGTCAGTCAATGCCAAGGCTTTATTGCAGAACACAGAAGGCCGGCAGTCATTAGCTCCCCAGTCTGTGCCGGATGAAGTTGAGGCAATCCAGAGATTTCCATCCTTCGAAGTCATACCCCAGAAGCGATATTCATAGAGATTCTCATACCAGACTTCCCAATTCACCCCATCAAGGGATCGGACAATTCCGGCAGGATCGGAAGAATCGCCCCACTTTCCTCCTGTGGCATACAAATAACCATCCGTGTGAACATGCATTTCTGTTATCAGTGTCCATCGAGGATGTCGATAAACCTCCTGCCAGACACCATTGATAAGGCGGTAGATCATCCCCTTGTCAACAGTCGAATACCTGCCATGTTCCTGAGACATGTTGTACCCACCCTTGAACGGGATAATCATAAAGCATGACTCGCAATTAAAGGAATCAAGGACTTTTCCGGCAATGTTCTTTATATGGGCGGTATAGCTGCCGTCCTTATACGTTGCAAACCGCATCTCCCCATTTACCCGGCAGGCGGTGAAATAACAGTTATCCGGATCATCCAATGCAGGGATGGCATTGAATGCTTTTATCTCGCCCGCAGGCAGGGGCCACCGTTTTTCCTTGTACCCGAACCTGTTATAATGCACCCCCGCGTCCGCCGCCGTGTATCCGGCCTCCCGGACGTCCTTCCAGTATGCAATATAGGCCGCTCCATCGAAATCGGGAGGTATGCGCCATCGTCCTTCTTTCCAGCCATATCGGAGATAATGGCTCAGTCCATCGGTTATCCCCGCAGCCATCAGATCATTGTATGAAGCAATATAGACCGCACTATCGAAGTTATCTGGATACTCAAGGCAACGCGGTTCCCCTTTGTCAATGACATAGGTAAGCGCGTGGAATAACGAATCTACCTCTAAGGGGAAACCCTGTGCTTTTTTGTACTGCTCGCCTGTTACTCTCATCTTCTCACCCGTTCTTTTCGTTTTTCAATCCGGCGGACTACTTTCATGGTGCCACCTCACATTGAACCATAGGGGTTAGGATTTGCTATGATCTCCTCATAGGTCGCCATGACTTTGTACTTATGGAAGTAACATGGAACTACCCAAACCACGCCTGTTTTGAACCATCGGCGCATAAAGTCCCAAACGGCGTTAAAAAATCCACCTTCCTGAAGATCATAGTATTTCTGAAACTCAAGATAAATTTTCGCACAGGTGGTTTTATCAACAACCGGATCTGAATCGCTCCGGCTGAAATAGTCATGCCATACGCCGCTTTCGTTGTTTGTCCCTTTGATGATAGGCACGGATTCCATGTCGTTGACAAATCCGATGGGGGCTTCGATGTCTCGGCTCAAAACATCACTGTACGCCTTCAAGGGCATAGTTAAGCGGCACCTTTTAGGATCTCCACGGAAATATTCCACAAATAGATTGTTATATGCCTTTGTCATTGTAACCCCTGCGAAAATATAGACTCCTGTCGCGCTCGATCATGGCTATTTCCCAATAAACCCGTCTGCAAAGCCGAGTTCTACGGCATCCCTGCCCGTCATCCACCACTCTTGGCGGCGGCTTATCTTGGCATCCAGTTCCGCCTTTGTAAGTTTGCCCCTCGTGACGAGATAATTATTTCTGACATCCTGGAGGTGCCTCAATATTTTTGCCGATTGCTCACTGTCTGAGGGTGTAGTCAATTTGAGTCCAAACCCTTCGAACGATAACAGCTCATGCCACATCAGATCGGAATCGGCAGAAACTAAGCGATGATCCCCAGATACGAAAATATAGAATCCCGCAGAAAACGCCATTCCGTAAAGCCGGGTTTCTACCGTGCCGCCGCCTGATTGCCATTCCTTGATTATGTTGACGATCCTCTGGGCGTCGAATAGACTTCCGCCTGGGGAATGGAGCTCAATCACAGCCTTTTTGATTCCGTGGCGATTCAGGTATGCGAAGAACTCAGAAATGCCCCGTGAATCAATATCGGTCAGAACGAAACGGCCAACATCACTGATCACCCTCATTGGAACATTGGTCGGATAGGTCCGCCATGCGTCGGGAGGGAACTCTTTCAACACCATCTTGTTACCCAATAGGGTATGGCAGGTCAGGCAATCGCTTTGCATAGGGGTTCCCGGACACTTGGCTTTGTCAGGCTTCGGATCGTCTTTATCCTCCGCCCAAACCGGCAGTGCCAGGAATAGTACGACTGTTAGGATTGCAAGTAGCTTTTTCATTTCTTACCCCTCTCTAATCATTCCAACTATTTCTACCGCCCGTCCCTTTGTCTGTTTCCAGTAGTCGGATAGTTGGTCTTTTTTAAGTCCATCCGTGTACTGCATCTCGTCTGCTGCTCGGTTCCAATCGTGATGACATGCCGCGGAATAGAAAGCCGGAAATTTGTGCAGTATCTTCGTCACACCCAGGTTAAACATGAAGTCGATAAGGCCGAAGCGCCGGGGCTCGCTGAGTTTGTCGAAACCGGGATATATGGCCCGGCAGTCATCGGTTGCGTTCGTGATCGATATATTCAGGAGCCGTTCCGCCATGGCCTCCGTGATTGACCCCGTGACCCGCAGACACGCCGCTATATCAACCGGCAGGGCGTGGGCGTCCAGATTCCAGCCCCATCCTATCGTCATGTGGACGCGAGAGCAGAGGTAAGGCTTGAGACTTAAGCCTTCATGACGTTTCAGCATTTCTCTGAGCATCAGCATCTCACCCACTCCACTTGATCCCCAAAAACGTCGCCGCCCCGCCGAACATCCCGCCAAGGCCCGACATAACCGTATCGAATCGTTTCCGTTTGCTCATCTTGTCCCGTAGATCAATGAAACAGGTGTGATTGTCTCTCACATAGTCAAACAGAACGCCGAGTTTGCTATCCACATCCATCCCGTCAAATGTCTCCCTGCTTATCCCGTCTCCCATTGCCTTACCCCCTTTTTTATGTTACCCGTTACGGGGGCGGGCTGAACCTGTTACCCTTCAGGTGGGATGTTCGCGCATCCCTGGCCCGTCCTGCCACTTGTTAAGCCGGGGCGTCAAGTGCCCACCCCGGCTGAGAAGGGGTTAGGTTACAGACCGACCGGAACTTCTTTCCAGGTCAGAGCGAGGTTTACGTTTACACCGGCTGCGGCCAAAGCACCCATAACGCAGCAAGTTCCGGGTGCAAAACCAAAGGCGCCTTTTAGATCGCCATCGGTCTTGTAAGTACCGACAATTCCTATCGTTACCGTATTAACGAATAACGGCCACACCAGAACGGGCGCGATAATGGTCGCGGCACTATATGCTGAGCATTTCCCGACTGCCAAGCCCGTGCTGCCTGTCAATAGACATTTGCCTCTCAATGGCGCTGCCGTAAGACCCGTTGGATCTGTTGGTTGGCTATTGATCGCAATCACCATGCCGGTCATGGCTATCGATGCCGCATAAACCTGAACGCCCCACAAATACGGCACCATGTTTACGCCACTGGTAAGCGGGTTATATACAATCAATCCGATTGCAGTGGTGGCAGAATAGAGCGCAACTTCCATGTCCAGGGCGTTGGCAAAAAACATTTCACCGCCGAGCATGGAATCCTGATATTCTCCTCCCGATACGACAAGACCGCCGAGCTGATCACCCCGGGGGGCGTTGCTCCCTGCCGAAGCAGGGGTGTTTCGTCCGATTCTCAGATACATTTCAAAGTCCTCCCTTTTATTCTGTTTCGGGTTCCGGCGGGTCCTCAATCCAGCCTTCGCCGTCGAAGATGAGCCGTTCCCCGGTGTCCGTATATTTCATCCTTGCCCCCGCCTGAAGATCGGTGGGCAAGTCCTCCGTCGATTTCTGATAATTCAGCGGTCCCTTTTGATAAGCCATATCTCTGTCCTCATGAAGGCGGGCTCATGGAGACACCCGCCTGAGAAGGGGTTAGGTTAGGTCGCTACCCTTGCCCACGGGAAGGTATCGGCGTTGCCTTCAGTCCCGCTACCAGTTATGATGTTTCCGCATGCATACTCTTCCTTACAGACAATACCGGATGCCGGGTCTGTGTCGGTATCCACATCCGTGATCAGCCGATTGTCGATGACGTACCAGAGCTTGGAAGCATCATTGATCACATAAGCCGTGGCGTGGATGATATTGTTGACAATAAGCCCGTTATATCCACCCGTGCCAGCCTCAATATGGATTCCTTCAGTAGCTCGGATGAAATTGTCACGAATAACCATGTCGTGCTGCCCGGTTCCTGACACCTTAATGCCTTCGGCAAAAATGCCGGTACCCGGAGCGGCGGCGTGTTCCATAACCCGACAGCCAATCATCTTGAACGCACGATTATCATCTTCGAGCAGAATGCAATGCGTTGAGCCAGTTACCTTTGGCCAGAAGAGACATCCATGGAACTCGACCGCCATTTCATCTGTTACCAGATGAACTGTGGGGCCTGCGGCGTTGTTCATGAATCCACAGTTGAAGAACCGGGTTCCGTATGCCTTGCCTGTCGCCCAAGCTGCAATGATATGGGTTCCGGTTATTCTTGGCATGGCCTCGATATCGAATCCAAGACCGATAACGTCGCATTTTTCAGGAAAGATGGTTAGGTTTTCAGTGATCTCCTGATCGCCCATGACAAAAATCCGGTTTCTCCGCGCCCACCATCTTGTAGTGTCGTCGTCAATGCTGGAATTGCTGGCCGTGATTGCTTCAGCAAGGGTCAGGTACGGGGAGTCAATCGTCCCCTCTCCGGTTGCGGAGACATTCCCGTCAACGTAATAATCCGCTGCGCCGGTCGGGTTTGCGTACTGAACCATTGAACCTGGTTCCATTCTGAGGATTCCGCCCGCCGCGATTACTTGGCGATCCCCGCCGCTGTCTCTGTAAACTTTAGGAATGTAGCTCATTTTATTTCTCCTTTTCCATTGGTTGCGCCCGGACGGGGCAGGATAACCCCGCCCGGACTACCCCACTAAAGGGGATGGGTTAATAAATTAAGCAGGCATCGTCGGAACGGTGTCTGCAACTGGTGCTAACTCGGGGTCGCCCTTAATCACATTCACGCCGATGATGGTGCCGGTTGCGTGCGTACCATTCGTTGCCACGTCGAGTTTAATGAACCGCTCGCCACCGACATAGCCGATCCTGTAAACCTGATTCGTGTCGGCATCATCCTCGACATGCAGGATGATCCCGCTTGATGGGTAGTCATCCATGCAGCCCAAAAGACCTGCCGCCGCTACATCCGTCCAGTCTCCATGAACACCGGCAGTGTCCGGGGAGTCGTGGAGCGTCACATCAAAGTCAACCGCCGCACTGAGCGTGTCGGCATGATCGCCAAAGGTGATCTCGATTTCGCAGGAGTTATATCCCTGGAGATCAACATCAGCCGTGCCGGAAATCCCGGTGCTGTATGTTTTCGGCGCAATGGCCTGCACAACCGAAATTTTGCTGTGTAAATCCTTCATGGTCTTTTACCTCCTATTGATTCTGTGCCGCGACTAAGCGCAGCTTTGGTTTGATTTCGTCCCCATAGAGGGCGATGATTTCATACGCCCATGCTACGAGGTCTTCTGGTCGTTGACCGGAGGGATGTCCACTAACGAATAGTTCCAGGTTTTCCGGCCTATTGTCGGCCCTATCCCCGTTAATATGATGGACAATCTCGTTTTCCCTAACCAGTCGCCCTAATTTTTCCGACATCACAACCCTGTGGAGTAGAACCTTTCCGCGTTTGCTCGCCAAAGGGTGCGTTTGGTCGGTGTAAAATAAGTACCCGTTGCTCATGCACTGTGCCTTGTTTATGTTTTGCCTGGTAAGGGGTGTCGTGGTATCCCCACCTTTCATAAACCGCGCATAATGCCCGCAACAAAATCCCCTCGTCGTTGCGTGTTTTTCGCAACCGGACGATGAACACTTTTTTCTTCCCTGTTCTGACGCCGGTTTTCTATCGGGGCCACCCCCGAGAGGGTCTCCATATTTAGTCCAACGTCCGTAATGGGCCGAACAAAGTCCTTGAGCCAACAGGGTTCGAGTGCAACCCGCGACCGAGCATTGCCTTTCGGGTTTTTCGGTCACGGGTGAACCCCATTTCTCCCGATCTTGCAAAGGACCGCCACCGAGCGGATCTCCGTGCCTTCTCCATCTCCGATAATGCAGATTGCAGAAACCGTGTCGAATGTTCCCGTGGTTTTCGCATCCGGCGATGGTACACTTGCGATCATTCTGTGGCGTTAAGCGATCCATTCACAATCCTTTCTAAGCCGAAACTTTGAGGCATTTTATGGCCTCGTACATGACAATTCCTCCACCAACTCGCTTAGTTGTGTAGAATAATACATTTCCCTTACTCGTATAGGGGTCTCTCAGAATCCTTATCCCAAGCCGATCCAGAATCAGATAGGCCCTCTTCCAGTTGGCGAAGAACACCGGGTACTTCCCTGCACCGATTGCATCCAGATTGTCGTCCGTATCAACCGGATAACCAAACAGGGTGTTAGGTGCGCCCGCTTCCAAACCGGCTCTCCAGATGTAATCGCCCTCGCCGTTCTTCAACTGCCGGATTTTGCCCATCGTTGCGCGAGTCATCAGCCACGAAGCTCCGTTGAGGTAAATGGATTTCAGCGCCGTGGTGACATCCATCAGCTTGTCGACGTTGTTAATCAGACTTGCATGACCGCTGGCAACATATCCGACCTTCCCGAAAGCGTAGGAGGAGTCGGCGACGAAAGAGTAAGCCGCGATTCCATGGGGTTTCTCGACACCATTGCCGTTGATGAACGCATCGCCTTCCTCTTCCGCAAACTCAACAGTGACTTCATCGGCCAGCCATGACGCAAGATCAATAACTGAATCATCAAGAGAAACCTGCGTGCAACCAGGCATCGCATAGACCTCTTTCTGATTGATGGCGATTTCTTTCAGAACGGGAGTGTCGGTTTCGGCACGGGTTTCCTTCTCGGCCACCCACCCGGAAGTAGACCCGCCCTGATTGACGAGCTTCTTATAGGTATCGGTGCCGATTGTTCTGACGGTGCAGAGTCGTCTCATTGCAGACAGCGTTCCCGCCACACGGTCAATGGCCTGATCGAACTCCGGGGGGGCAATCAGATACCCACCATCGGGGTCAGAGAGAGTGGAAAGGCCGGCCTGAATCTGAAGCTGCCTGACAGCCGCCAACTGAACCTCTCCGCCTTTCCTGAACCATTTCTCAAAGGCTGCCCTATGCTCGGCCTTCACTCCGTCGATTTCTGAACGTCCTCCGCCGGGCAATACTCCCCGCGCGACCGCCGTTTCGACGGCCTCAAGCTGCCGTTTCATGATGGATATTTCGGTTATCTCTGCATTGATTCTCTCGACTTCTGCAGTCAAGAGCGGGTCCGCGTGACCACTGGCCTTGATCTGTCTTAGTTCTTCATCGTTCTTGACCTTGAAAACCTCGAACGTCCGGCCTAGCTCTTCAACGAGAGACTTTACTTCGTCGATTGTTGCCATTTCATCCTCCTAATATTGCTTTATTTTTCTTGATTTGTGCCGCTATTGATCGATTTCCGCGCCTTCGGTATCCTGCATCCCGCAGAAAAACGTCAGCTTTTTCCATGAGAGACGCTACATCCCGCAACGGCTCTCTATTCCGCATCCCATAGCAAGCGCTGGCTGAAAATGTCTGTCGAGCCGCGCACCCTTGCTCATGTTCTCCTTTGCCCACAGGGGCTGCAAATTCTCCAAGCCCCAACACCGCCCAAAATCAATATCTTCGGCAGTGTTAAAATTAAAAACAGCTCTCGGCGTTTTGTGATCTACGTGCCATTCTCCATAATTTGCCCAGGTCATGCCTGGCGTAAATTGTTTTTCAAGATGTTCTTTGAGTTGTTCGGTTGTATATCCCGCAAGCAACTCCCATTTGCGGTATTCCTTTAACCCATGAAGGCAATGGTTGATTAGCCTGGACATATTGCGGTTTAATTTTCCTTCTGGCGTACTCAATACCTTTTTATCGTGCCTGGTATATAATTCCCTCGCCCTCTCTGGGTTATTTGCTCTCCATCGCTTAGAGCAGGATGTACCTAACTCTCGCGCCCTTTCTGGGTGATCTTTTTTCCACTGCTTGGCAGATACCTTGCTTTGTTCTTTGTTTTTTCTGTACTTGGTCTTCCTTCCTTCCTTGATTTTCTCCACATTATTAGCTGCATAGATGGGATAACGCGCGGCGGAAATCGGTCGCAGGCATTCCTTACAGCAGCTTTTTATCCCGCTGTGGCTACAGCGATCTTTGTGAAACTCGCTTCGCGGTTTTTCTTTTTTGCACTTTGAGCAGGTTTTCATTTCTTAACCCTGAATAATAGAAATCGTTTTTTTACACAGCGCCTTTATGCTTTCTATTTCTTCTTCGTCCGGTACGTATTTCCCCGCCGCAAGCAGGGCCTTAGCTTTATGTCTTGAAAACCCGGCATCTCGCAGGGCTTTCTCTGCATCTCGTTCAGTTAGTTCTTTGTCTGCTGCCTTGAAATAATCAGGCACGTTAGCGAAGGGAAGATCGAATTCAGCCTTGACCCCCTTGCCATTCTTTAAGATGGTATCAATGAACCCCTTATCTAATGCCTCTTGAGCCGTCATATAGGTTTCATCGTCCATCATCTTTTTCATTTCCTTCTTGCCGGTCTTGGTTTTCCCGGTGTAGATGTCCTGCATCTGGCCACTTATTTTCTCGGTGATATCCGCGATTTCCCGGAGGACGTTGTGGTCGCCTCCTGCGTAAACCCAAGCGTTGTGAACCATGACCATCGTATTGGGATATGCCTCAACCTTCTTGCCAGCCATCGCCACAGTGGAGGCTATCGATGCCGCCATCCCTTCAATGCGGACAGTCACCCCGCCCGGATGGTTAGCAAATGCGTTGAACAGACTCATTCCGTCGAATACGTCACCTCCGGGGGAGTTGATCCTGGCAAGGATGGGTTTGTCTTTCATCCCTGCCATCTCACGCACCAGTCCGCCGATATCGTTGAACGGCCACCCGATCACATTGTAGATGAATATCTCAGCCGTATCGGCAGCCAGGGCGTTGATTGAATACCAATCAGGCTTGTCGAGAGACTTCCCCCAAAAAGCGGAAATCGCGTGGGCGTTCTTTTCGTTTCTGTATGCTAATGGGTTCATCGTAATCCTCCTGCGGCAAGGGCCAATGATGGTTGGAACGGCCTTTCGACCCGCGCCCCCTTGCTCATATTTTTCGACGCTTCCAGTGGCTGTAAATTCCTCAACGACCAACACAGGCGAAAATCAATGTCGCCTGGGTGCTCAAAGTTAAAGGCGGCTATCGGAACCTTGTGGTCTATTTCCCAAACGGTGCCGTAGTTTCCCCAATTCATTTCGGGACTGAATAATTTCTCGAGGTGCCGCTTTAGTTGATCCACGGTGAAATCGACCAACTCTTCCCAATGCCGTCCCGCCTTCGAGTCACTTTGCAAAGATTTCCGCATTTGCCTTGATACGTTTCCGTTAAGTTTTCCGCTTACCGTTCCGCGTCGCTTCGCGCACGATCTGCTGAATATCTCTTTGGATTTTTCCGGGTTTGCGGTTATCCATGCGCGTACTTGCCCGTTGCGCTTTTCTCGATTAAGTATCTGATATTCCTTTTGGTACTTTTTTTGATATTCCCTGTATTCTCCCTTTCGAGAGTCATTGTATGCTCTCACTTTGGCTATTATTGATTCCCTGTTTTCTTCATACTTCTTTTTTTTCGTTTGCCTGATGCGGTCCCTATTTTCTTCTCTGTATTTCTTGCAGCAGTCCTTACACCAATAAGATAGTCCCTCATTGCATCGTGGACCTTTCGAAAAGGCTGTTTCGGGTTTTTCGTTGTTGCACCGGCGGCAAACTTTCATTTCTTTCCCTTCTGCGTGACAGGAGGTTCTCCGTCCTGTTTCAGACTAGACGTTCTTGTTCGGTACTCGTTTCCACCTTCATAAGCGTTATAATCCTCAAGATCGCGGACTTCGTTCGGACATAATATCTCTGAATTTATAGCCACTTGATAGGATTTAAATCTGGACTCCATATCTCCCCGGAGTAACCCCGCCATCGAGAATTTCGCAAAATATCGTTTCTTCTCCTCTTCGGTCAGGAGATCCCGATAGATCGCCTTTTCGATATTTACGACGATGGGGGTTAGGGCGTGCGTGACGAAGGCGAGCATGAACTGTTCGGCGCTGGCGTAGGTCGTTGGTGCATCCCCCGCCTGGACCAGCATCAGGGGAACACGGAAAAGGCCACAGATTTGAGACTGCGTAAACTTGCCGAGTTCGAGAAACTGAGCATCGACCAGTTTAATGGGCGGAAAGTTGATTGTCTCGCCATCTTCTAGCACCATGAGATCGCTGGAATTAGCGAGGCCAGCGTAAACCGCCTTCGTTGCATCCTTGTAATCTTTGATGTTTTTTATCTGGTTCTGACGGGTAATAACTGCGCTCGGATGTAGCCCTTTCCCGAAATATCCCGAAAGGAATCTCTCGCCCGCCAACCCGAGGCCGATGGACTCCCGGAGATATGTAATCGGGTTCAGGCCGGTATAGCCGTTTAAAGATAACCCGCGAATGTGTAAAATCTTACTTTGCGGATAAGGCGTTGTGTTTGATCCGTCCGGGGAGGCTATCTTGTAAGTGAGCGAATAATCTGCGTTCTGCGTGATTTCTTTAACCCGTTCGGTAGCAATCGGTAAAAGCTCACGTACTTCATCCCCGACCATGACCTTAAATGCGAGGAAGTCACCCCGGAGGGAAACGTGGGCAACGGACATCCCCCAAAGTTCCGGGGCCGTCATCCATTGGTTCGGTTGATCGTGTAGAAGTCGGTAGAGCCGTTTACTGAGTGCCTTTTCTTTATTATCACCTATCTGCTCCATGAGGTGACAGGGCATCTGCGCGATGGACTGATAAAGCACCTTGACGCAGGCATAAACCGTCGCCTGCCGCATGGCTGTATCTGAACTGACCGACACGCCGGAAGAGGTGGACCCGCCGCCAAAAACCGAAGAGATCATCCTAGACAACTCTTCGCTGTTCATCGCCTTCGGTCTTGCCATGCGTCCCACGAGGCTCATTTTTCATCCCCCATGAGGTATCCGGTGATCATCAGGAGGGCTCCGCAGACGGAGAAGGCAACCCAGGGCCGATAGAGATAGAGGCCGTAGCCGAGCATGGCCATGCCGGGGAAGTACAAAAAATCCCGTACACTCGCCGCTAACCACGCGCCGATACGGGAAAACACAGACTTCAGACCTGTTTCGAGCGACATTTAACGCATACCGCACTCACTTGCTTCAATAATCAAAACTAAATACGGGACTTCTCTGAGGTGGGATTGTGACAGGTAGATCGATTTGAGTCTAAGAAGGATGGGTAAAGATGGGTAAGGATAAGACGGAAAATAAAAAAGGGGAGGTTTTCGCCTCCCCCTTGTTTAAAAAGTTAAGTTAATCAAACTAATCGAACCCATTATTCCCTCCTATTCAATAATCGGCTCCCCTTTTTCCGCGTCCTCCCGTGGCACTCTCACCGTCCCGCCTTTTTTTATGCCCGGAAGGATGCCTAAGTCGATCCAGCGATAAATGGTCTTGACGGAGACTTTCCAAATTGCTGCCACCTCGTCAGGCCGGAGGAGATCTTTATCGGGGAGAGTGGTCATCGGCTCTCTCCTCTGGTGGTTTTGCATCAGTTGGACATTCACGCGGTTGATAACCATATGTAATGTCGCCTTTCTCAAATAATGCCTTGATCCATTTCCACATAACTCTCCTTTCACATCCTCATGCGTTCAATCATCTGGGCGGTAGTTAAGCCGTCATAGGCCGATTTCTTTAGCCTCGCCTCCGGGTTCATTGCCATAAGCGCCACGCAATTCAGCGTTGCCATCAATGGATCGATCTTCCCGGTCCCGCTTGCCTGTTTGGTGATCGATATCGCGTTCCCTCTCTGCTCCACTTTCGCATTCCCGACACACCATGCCATAAGCGATTGACCGCCGTGAATGAGGGTCTTTTCCGCCACCTTGCGCTCCAGCGTCTTGATTGCTCCGTTAAGCCGCCACCCCTGCGGGATTCCGACGATTCTATCATGCTTTATCGCCCCATCACCCTTTTCGTCGCCCTGCTCAATCTCATCGACTATGGCGCCGATCCCGGCCTGATCAACCCCGATCCGGTCAAGGAGTCCAGATCCCTCGCACTTCCTCACGATATCCCCCGCTTGCCGGAGATCCTGCCCAATTTCCTTCACGATGATCAGATCCCCGTCTTTCTCGAAGTCCCGGTATTTCGAAGCCTCTGATTTCCTACGCTCCAGAGCGATCGGGTTGCACCAGGCGACTGTCCATAGCAGCCAGTTCCCGTTTTCCGCGTCCCGGCCCAGGACCGCCAGCCCCAGAAGGTCATCGAGCCCGCCGCCGTCGATGCCGATCACAACCACGTCGGATTTTTCCAGGATGAGGTCGAGAGTGACCGTGCCCGCCGCCGCTTCCCAGAAGTCGGAACCGGCCCACCGCTGCGATCTGAGGGAAAGGCCCATTTCGATATTCAGGTGCTTCGAAAGAAACCCCTGCATCGACACGTCCCCGGCCTCCTCGGCCTTCTTGAACTCCCTGATAATAAATGCCTCGTCAACAGATGCGCCAAGGTTTGGATTGGTAACAAACCAGTATTTCTGATCAAGATATTTCTTATCTTTCAAGAAAGACTCGGGAAACTCATAAAGAATCGGCAGGAAACTGTTGTCATTGATACGGCCATCCCGGACGCCGCGGGCGTAGTCAAGTTTCTGCTTGAATATACCTGCAGGTGCCTCGTCGGATTGTGTTGTCAGCCAGATTACAAACCCCTCCGGCCTGGATGCGAGCCCCCCGCAGGCCTCCCGGAGCATGTTTTCGGCGTTCGGGCGCTTACCAAAAATCCAGCATTCGTCCAAAAGTATCCCCGTCGCCTTCTTCCCACCGACAGTTTCATTGTCTGCCGCGACGACCTTTAGCATCGCGCCCGTCGTCCTGTGCGTGATCGCACGATAATGCTCTTGTACGAGGAATAAATCAGAAAGCTCCTCATCGGCGCGAACCATATCGCGGGCCGGGAGAAAACTATTTGATGCGATTTCCACGGTCGGGGCCACGATAAGAAACTCCGCGGAGTCGCGCCAGTTGCGGATTAAACAAGAGAGCATCAAAGCTGAGGCAAGGGTTGACTTTGAATTTTTCTTTGCTACAAATAGGAAAAACTCAGAGATTAGACGTCGGCCAGATTCGTTATCATAAGCCCCAAAGACAGAGGCCGCAAAGTCGAAAATCCACGGTCGCCCGGCCTCGCCCATTGTTGGCCGGCCCTGAACATCAACAAGTCGCAATTCCTTAAAAACGGCAAGTCCCGCCTCGGCCTCTTGTGGAAATAGAGACGGAGGGATAAGGGATTCACCGGCCATGATGCGTTTCTCCCAGTCAAGGCAAGATGTGTTGTGTTCCATCATTTACTCACCACCTTCAGCATCGGTGGCGCCGACGCCCGGAATTTACCCGATCCGGCAGCCTTGGCCCGCTCGTTCTTCTCATCTTTCTTCCCCTGGCCCTCACCTTTGCGGGGATGAACGAAAGGCGCTGCGGCGATGGCTAACCGATACCGCGTCTCTTTTGGTTCGTTCGGATCTCTCATCCCTCTAAGCATAAGCTCAAGGGGTGTAAGATCTTCGGCCACGCCCCCCGGTGCCTTCTCCCCGATCTCTGCGGCGAGCTCCTCACCGAGATTAACCATCAGCTTCTTTTCGGAGATGGAGAGCGGCGCTTGCTTCCCGTCCGTATTTGCCACCCGGATCAAATATTCCTGATAGAAGCGGGCCTTTGCCTTGCGCCCGACGGAGAGCAACCCCTTGATTTGCTCTGTCTCGATAGACGCCGCCGATCCTTTCCGGGGCTTTTTGTTTTTTGTTCCCTTTTTCCGTCCTGCTCCCGCGCGGTATCCGCCCTTAGCCATGATTTCCTCCTTTCACGGTATCTCCTCCCCCTCAAATTCATGCAAGCGGTTATGCTCGCTTACATGACATCTTTCGCAAAGCCTTATAACTTCGAACGCCCTTGAATAGTCGAAGTGGTGATTGTGTTTTTTCTTATCTGGTTCACAAGAACATTCATAAAGAACTATTACTTTTCCGGGGTTGGCTTTACATAAGGCTTGTGACTTGGCCTTATCTGGATGATTCCTTTGCCATAGACATTGACGGGATGCTTTATCTGTTTGGGGTTCGCCCTGAAATTCCGCCGTCATCATCAATTCGAGCTCATGAGAATTGAAGCCGGTCAGATGAATATCGAAGTCCCCGGAATCAAGCTCAATAAACAATTCCTTCAGGATGGGCATATCCCATTCCGTCCACTCATTACTTTTGTTGTCGCTGATCGCCCGCGCAAAGGCCGTTTTTTTGTCGCCGGTATAGACCAGACAAGGGAACTCCGTCATGCCGAGGGACAGGCCCGCGTCGAAGCGATGATTCCCGACGATAATGGTATGCTTTCCATTTTCCGGGAAGACATCCAATGGATTCCTGAAACCATGTTTCAAAATCAGCTTCGCCAGCCGTTCAACAGCCTTCGGGTCCTTGTCCTTCCGGGGGTTGCCGGGGAGTTTGACTAAATCTGCGATAGAGAGATAGATAATTTCAAGTTTACCTTTCAGATCCGCTATTTTTTGCCCGTTTTCCTTTTTAGATTTCATTGTTTATACACCTTAGAATTTCAGGGCTGACAATCAGAGAGGGAATTTTTTATGCGAATGAG
>Ga0307377_10001367_pt1 | contig 31174 bp, 30 predicted proteins | sample TR3MG_FD_202535 | JGI IMG/M metagenome (GOLD analysis project Ga0307377, IMG submission 202535) | Soil microbial communities from Risofladan, Vaasa, Finland - TR-3 | ecosystem: Environmental > Terrestrial > Soil > Coastal area > Acid sulfate soil | place: Finland: Risofladan, Vaasa | collected... | reverse complement strand
CTTGCCCCATGCGGTACTGGAAGCGGGTACCAGCGAGTTCGACGACCTGGACGTGGAGTACGGGCACTTTTACAAATACACGATATACGCGAAGGACAGCGAAAATAGCTCCGAAGGCTGCGGCCCTGTTTACCTAGATACGAACTCCCACCCCGGGTTCTACGACGACGGCGGGCCCTTGGCGTTCGCACCGGGGGGCCCGTCCGCGCTCGAGCCTTACTACGACCCGTCGGGCGGCGGCTCCTTGGCCGCGCCGTTTGCCGTTACGGGCTGGGGTGCGAGCCGGACCAGGGCCGCCAGCGTAATCACCTGCAAACCCAACCCCGTGACCGGCACCGCGACGTTCACCATCACGCTCCCGACGGCGTGCCCCGTCAAACTCGACGTCTACGACCTCGCCGGCCGGCGCGTCGACACCGTTCTGGATAAGACGGTACGGGAGGGCGGCGAAACGGTCCTGTGGCAGCCGCGCGTTCCCACCGGCGTATATATCTACCGCCTCGAGACGCCGGGTAGGCAGTATTCCGGCAAGGTCGTCGTCGCCCGCTGAGTAAATATACCCAAGGGACAAGCCGGGCCTCGCGCCCGGCTTTTTTGTGGCTTGTTGCGAATGATTTGCATTCTCGATAAAATATGTTATAATATATATGACGGAATAAGTAATATTAAACCGCCACGACGGCGTTTAGACGGAGGGCCCTTTATGACAAAGTATATTTACGTTCTTGTCGCGACGGCGCTGGCCGGGACGGCCTTCGGTGCCGAGAACGTCGTCACTAATGGCGGCTTCGAGGCCGGCGCTATGCCGCCCTGGGCGACGACGCGTATGGCCGTCGCCGCGGCGGGCGCCCGGGCCGGTAGCTACGGCGCGTACTATTTAACGCAGACCGACGGCGCCGGCTGCTCGGGTGACGCCGAACTGACGCGCTGGTGCGACCTGCGCCAGGACCTCGGGCGGACGGTCCGGCCTGACGACTTCGTCGGCGCTACGCTGTGGGTTCACTTCGCCCCCGACAACCTCGGCAACCCGTGGTACTTGAACGTCGCCCTTGGCGCCAACGAGTTGGACCTCGAGTCGGCCAAAGGCGAGCTCGTCCGCGGCTGGAACCGCGTGACGTTCCCGCGCGAGCTGGTAACGTCGCCCTTCGCGTACGTATATATTAAGCCGTCGTTCGCTATAGGTTGAGACCCGGGCCTGACCTACGCCGCGGGCGTAGACGACGTATCGGTGAACGTAACGGGCGTAGCGGTGGCGCCAACCTCCTTGGGTAGAGTTAAGAGCCTCTTCAACTAGGCGCCACTCGCGAAACGAAACGGCGGCCTTCGGGCCGCCGTTTTTATTTAGTCGATAAATTCCGACTTACTCGAACACCGCTTTCATCCGGCCGAACGACGCCGGCTCGACGTCGCGGTAGGCGTCGTCGGTGGATTGCCACAGGTCCCAGCCGCCGCGGCCGCCCTCCCGGCCGGAGCCGAAGAAGATAAATCCGCCCATCGCGCCGGCGTTGCACTTGAACGAGGCGCCCAATTCGATCGCCGCCGAGTTGACCGCCGGGCCCAGGTTGACCGGCGCCTGCCACGCGCCCCCCTCGTACACCGTATACCACATGTCGACGCTGCCCTGGCCGCCGGGGCGGTCGGAGTTGAAGAGCAGCGTCCGGCCGTCGTCCGATATCCACCGCGGGAGCTCGTTCCCGGAGCTGTTGACGACGCCGCCCAGGTTGACCGGAGTTTGCCACGCGCCGCCCGATTTACGCGCAACCCAGATGTCCTCGCCGCCCTGGCCGCCGGGTCGCGTGGAGCAGATGTAGAGCGACTGGCCGTCGCTCGTGAGGACCGGTCAACAATCGAGGTAGGCGGTGTTGACGGGCGGGCCGAGGTTGACCTTGCTCGAGGTGGGCGTGCCGCCGCTCACGGCGCACCACCAGATGTCGAACGAGCCGTGGCCGCCCGGCGCGTCCGAGACGAAATAGAGCCGTGTGTCGTTCGCGGCCAGAAACGGCACCGAGTCGTCGGATGCGGAGTTGACGAAGCTGCCGAGGTTGACCGGCGCCTGCCACGCGCCCTCCTCGTACACCGTATACCACATGTCGACGCTGCCCTGGCCGCCGGGGCGGTCGGAGGCGAATATCATATAGGAGCCGTCGTAGGCGAGGAACGGATACCACTCGTTGGAGGCGGTGTTCAACGTCGCGCCCATATTGACGGGCGTCTGCCAGGCGGCGAAGGCCGCAGCCGCGCACGCCAGCGCGAGTGCCATGTATTTAGACATCGGTCCCTCCTTATTATTGACTTATCTAGCGGGAGTTTTTTCGAATGGGATTATAACCGAGGGAGGCGCGGAGGTCAACGGGGGAGGGGGAATAAAAAACCGGCCGGGAGGCCGGTTTTCGTTTGAACTCAAAACACCCACCGCACGTCCCCCGGCGGCGGGGCCCAGCCTTCGAACTAACTCGGGAGTACTAATCGGCTTCGGGAGCGGCTATCCGCCAGAGTGACGCCGGGGTATTTTCTTGGTTCGTAGGCCGCGATTCGAATACTATCCATTTACCGTCGGGGGACCAGGAAGGCGAGCGGTCATCGTAATCCGGGTCGTTCGTAATGCGCACCGGGGTTCCCCCTCCGGCAGAGATGGTAAAGATCCTTTTTACCGTTAAGCCTCCTTCACCGCTTGCGTAGACGATACGGGAACCGTCCGGCGACCAACTACCGTCTATATCTTGTCCCTCGTTGTCGGTTAGAGCCTTAACATCGGATCCGAAAAGGTCCATCGTATATATGTCCCAATCCGCTTCATCTTCTCCGTACTCCCGGCGTTGGAATACGATAAGGTTCCCCGTAGGGGACCAATTCGGCGACGCGTCCTGCCATTGTCCTATGGTGTTTTTCGAAATTATATCAAAACCCTCTCCCGTAACGCTTACGCGGCAAACGACGCGATTAGCGTATTTCCCTTCCCCGGAGTAATACTCGAAAACAACCGATTGGCCCATAGGGCTAAAACCGGGGCTTACGAAGGAGACCGTTTTCTCGGCGTGAGTTATTACGTGCTCCAATTCCTTTCCGTTGCGCCGAATCGTCCAAATGCCGTACCCCGGGGTGAAATTCGACGAAAAGACAACCTTGTCGGAGTCCGCGGTCCAACATATCCCCGACCTATTTATGGCGTTGAAGTCTTCGTCGTCTAATAGGGCGGTTGCCGACCGGTATGTATTCGAGTAGAGGTACAGACCCGCTGGGCCTTTTTGGTAACCGTGGTGGAACAGAGTGAAAAGTATGTATTCACCGTCCGGCGAGATAGCGGGGTTTTGCGCGCTCGCCCCATCCGGCGGCGAGTAGACCAACGTAGCCCCGTCTTCACGCGAGGGCTTTTCGCTATCGTCTTCACCGTCTCCGCAGTTAAGTATTGGTAAAGAGAGTAGTACGGCGAAGACCGCTATACTTTTTTTCAAGTTCGTTTGCGCCATGTTATCCTCCTTCCGGTATTTCTCAATAAGTGTATAGGCTTCTAAGTTGCGGCGTGCGATGTCATAGCACCCACCGCACGTCCCCCGGCGGCGGGGCCCAGACGCCGGCGACCGTTGCGCCGCATTTGGCGCACTTGTCGCCGTCGAGGCGGTACGCCAAAATCTGGTAGCCGTGGCGCTCGACGACCGGCTGGCCGCAGCCCGGGCAATACGTATTGTTGCCCGGGTGGCCGGCAACGTTCCCCACGTACGGATATTTCAACCCTTCCTCGAGAGCAACGTTGCGGGCCATCGTCAGCGTCGCCACCGGCGTCGGCGGGAGGTTAGCCAGCTTGTACATCGGGTAGAAGCGCGAGAAGTGCAGCGGCGTCTCGGCGCCTAAGTTATCGCGGACCCATCGCACGAGCGCCGCGACGGCCGCCGGCCCGTCGTTGAGGCCCGGCACAAGAAGGTTGGTCACCTCGAGCCAGAGGCCCTCCTCGCGCATTATCTTGAGCGAGCGGAGGACCGGCTCGAGCCGGCCGCCGCAGACGTCGCGGTAGAAGTCGTCCGACATCGACTTCAAATCGACGTTGGCCGCGTCGGACACCTTACATAGTTCGCGCAGCGGCGCCGGTTCGATATACCCGGCGGTGACGAGGACGTTCTTCAGGCCCCGCCGCCGGCCGAGCCGCGACGCCTCCAGCGTATACTCGTAGAATATAATCGGGTCGGAGTAGGTGTAGGCGACGGAGATGCAGCCGGTGCGCTCGGCCTCGGCGACGACGCGCGCCGGCTCGAGGTCGACGTTGCGCGCGTCCTCGGGGTCCGTTTGGCTTATCTCCCAGTTCTGGCAGTACTTGCAGTGGAGGTTGCAGCCGGCGGTGGCGATGGAGTAAATCGCCGTCCCGGGGAGAAAGTGGAACAGCGGCTTCTTCTCGATGGGGTCGACGTGGGTAGTGCAGGGCTTGCCGTAGACCAGCGTGTAGAGGGTCCCGTCGACGTTCACGCGGACGCGGCAGTCGCCGCGCTGGTAGTTGGCGAGGACGCAGCGCCGCGGGCACAGCTCGCACTCTACCGCCGGCGCCGTCACGGCGGCGTTCCCTCGTCGGCCGGGGGCTCGAGGCGGTGCCAGTACTTGGCCTCCTCGAAGGAGAGGTTGCCCTCGGCCTGGGCTTTCTCGAACGCCTTCTTGCGCGCGGCCTCGTCCGCGGCGCCGGGCGCGCGCGCGGATATAATACCCTGGATGCCGATATAGGTCGCGACGGCGAGGCAGGCCGCGACGATTATCGTCACCGCGACGTTAGCTTTCCTCGGCTTCTTCATTTAACTCGTCGACGATGCGGACGACGTCGGCTATGTCGTCGACGGCGTAGTCCGTCTCGGCGCAGCGTTCGCCGCTGGTATCGCCATAGCGGGCGTAGACGGTTCTGATGCCCAGCGCCCGCGCCCCCTCGACGTCGCGGGCCGGCCAGTCGCCCACCATCAGCGCTTCCTCGGCCGCGACGCCCAGCTCGTCCAGGATGAGGCGGAAGGGCTGGGGGGCCGGCTTCCGCACGCCCGTATCTTCGAACGTGACGACGGCGTTGAAGATGTTGTGCAGCTGCAGATAGGCGAGCCGGAGCCAGGCCTGGAGCCGCGGCGCGTCGGAGAGGACCCCCAGCTTGATTCCGCGGCGGAGCAGCTCGAGCAGCGTTACGTTGACGTGGGGGTAGAGCGTCAGCGCCCCCTCCCGGGCGCGCCGGTACGCGACCACCGCGGCGGCGTGTATGCGCGGCTCGAGCTTCCCGTACGCCGCGATGAGGTAGCGGTCGAAGACGCGCTGGTACTCGATCCCCTCGGCGTCGTAGACCTCTTTTATGCCGGCGATAATTTCGTCTTTGGGGCGGGGCAGGCCGGCGTCGATCATCGCCTCCGCCGCGGCCTCTATCGCCCGCTCCTTCATCTTCATGAAGTCGTTGAGCGTGTTATCGAGGTCAAATATGACTGCGCGTATCATGTATATATTATATCACTTCTCGCCGAGGGTAGGAAGTAGAGCCTCGAGCAAGGTTTTGATTTGCCGGCCGGGTTCCTCGGCGCCGAGCAGGACGTCGTCGTGGCTCGCGGCGCCGCCGGCGACGTTGGCGACCGCGCACAGCGCGAGAACGCGCAGGCCCGCCTGGCGAGCGACCAGCGCCTCGTTGGGAATGGACATGCCGACGACGTCGCCGCCCAGGCTCGCGAGGGCGTGCGCTTCGGCGGCGGTCTCGTATTGCGGCCCGGGGACGCCGACGTACACGGCCTCTTTGAGCATGAAACCCAACGGTTCGGCGACCTCTTCGGCCCGTTCGCGAATGTCCGCGTCGTACGCGTCGGCGGCGGCGACGAAGCGGGGCCCGAACTCGTCGTCGTGGCGGCCGGCGAAGGGCGACGCCGCGGCGAAGTTTAAGTGGTCGCGAACGACGGCGACGTTGCCCGGGCCAAACTCCTCGCGCAGCGAGCCCACGGCGCCCGTGAGGATGACGGTCCGGCAGCCCAGCCGGGCGAAGAGGCGTATCGGCAGCGTCGCGACGTCGGCGGGAATCCCCTCGTAGAGGTGGAGGCGGCCTTCGGCGACGACGACGTCGACGTCGCCGGCACGGCCGAAGGCGAATAGGCCGCGGTGGCCTTCAACGCTCGGTTTCGCCAAGTGCGGGACTTCGGCGAACGGGACCTCGCACACGACGTCGAACGCGGGGCGCGGCAGGCCGGAGCCGAGGACGACGGCGACCTCCGGCTCGAGTTCACACTTGCGGCGGAGGTAGCGGTACGATACGTCTACGTCTTTGGGGGTTAGCATTAGGGCGTCCCTTCCGTAACTAATATAAAATAAATTCGGGGTTTTGGCAAATATCGTTTACGCGTCCGATGCTACGGTAGACGGGAAAATAAACTAGGGAATGAGTATTTTTAGGTTCATCGTTGACACGATGGTAACGATATGTTATATTATTATCAGGCCGTTCGGGTAAAACTGCCGTGCTGGAATAAAGCTTTAATAATTACTATTCGGCTCCTTACGAGTTTTAAAATTACCGACTTAAAAAAGTCGGTGGGAGGGAGGGCTGTCGTGCACTTAAATCCCTTCACTAATTTTTTGAAACTCCTCTACGGGACAGTGATGGAACAACCCGTAGTCGAGAGCGACCTCGCCGGGACCAGCGGCCCGGCGATTGCGTGGTTGGAACGCGAGCTCGGCGAAGAGCGCGATAAGTATGACCTATACATAATCGCCGGCGAGTTGAGCCTAGCTTTGGCCGGTAAGGAGTTTTTCGAATCTCTAGAACGCGCCATTGGACGAGGGAAGAACGTCTGGATTTTTTGCGGCCCCCGGATAATGATTTCCGACAAATCCGGCGAAAACGGCGGTAGTAACCGTATAATCGATTTAATAGGAAAATACGGGACGGAAAGTAGTCTCCACATTTTGTATATAGAAGACCTCGAGGCCACGCCTCCGTTCCACTTTTGCTTATGCGGGGATAACGTTATAATCGAGAAGCCGCACCTGCCGAACGCCGGTTGGGGTTCCCTGGAAGTAGTCCCTATTAGAGACAGCGTCCTTTGGAGCTTCAGGCTAAGAAAATACCTCGGCATTTTGTTTAATGATAATAGAATCAAGATCGTGAAAAGGGTTGACGATATAAAACCGTACTTCAGGGACGAAAAAGGGCTTTTGGCCTACACGGAAGAGTTGGTTAATAGCGGTTGGTACGACGGTTTCCCAAGGTTTTTCCAGGAAATGAATTTGCAATCTTTGGATAAACGAAGAGAGTCGGCTTGTGAAAGACGGTAATTCCTACGGTTTTATTTGCGGGGAAGCGCCCCCCTTTATAATTATTGCGGTATATGCGGGGTTTATTAGTTTAATTTTCACAGTGTTAGAGAAGTTTGGCTCTAAGTCGCCTCGGGTGAAGAGGAAAATTAACGAGGTATTCCTTATTCGCGTTGACAAGGAAGCAGCTTGGCGCCCAAGGATAAATACGGAGCTTATATATAAATACTTGAAGGTTTTGGTTTTCGGCGGTTTCTTGGTCGAGTTGATAAGGGTGTTTTTAATTAAGTCTACCGCCCTTATGGAAAAGTTTTTTTACTTTTACGACTCCGTAGTAGTTTTTTTGTTATTAACGAATACGGTTCTAATATTCTTTTTGGGCATATATTTCTGGAAACGAGAAACTGAAGACGTATCTACCCTAGATAGATTCGTCCCGGCACGCGTTGATAATCCAGGCGGGGGCTAAGCCGTTTCGAACGAAATCGAGTAAATTATACTTACCCATTCGAAGTATAAGTTGATTACGAAAACCGGGCGTCGGAAGCGTTCTTAAATAAAGTATATAATCCCCCAGCTAGGCTCTTAACGGCGCCGCTATTTTGTTAGTTCAACGGTCCCCGGACGCGGAGGCACGACTTGGGAACGAAGAGACACGCGAAGAAGAGACATCGGCAATCCGAGCGGCGCCGCGACCGCAACCGCGCCGTCCGCAGCGCGACGCGTACGGCGGTAAAGAGAGCCGTGGTCGCCGTCGAGGCCGGCCCGCCGGAAGAAGCGAGCGAGGCGTACCGCCGCGCGCAACGCGCCATCGACGTCGCCGCGCGCAAGGGCGTAATTCACAAACGCGCCGCCGCGCGGAAGAAGTCCCGCCTGGCGCGGCGGGTGCAAAAAGCGGCCGCGCCCAAGGAATAAAAAATAACTATTTCGGTGAAACGAGAAAAGCCCCCGCGGGGGGCTTTTTTATTATGCGGCGGCGCGGGCGGCGAAGAGCTCGAGCGCGAGGGCCGCGGGCACGCGGCCCGTCTTGACGCCGCGGTCGAGCTCGGCCAGGAGGTGGTGCAGCTCGGCCAGGCGCTCGGCGTCGAGCCGTCGGGCGGCGTCGACGTACTCGCTGACGTACAGCGGCGGGACCTTAAGCCGCGCCGCGATTTCGGAGGAGCCGAGGCCGGCGGCGTAGAGTTCCTTGGCGAGCCAGATGAATCGGATTTGGCGCGCGAACAGGCCGATTAACGACTCGGGCCGCTCGCCGGCCAGCATCAGGCGGCGCAGCGCCTCCAGCGCCGGCCCCAACCTGCCCTCGCCGACGTAGCGGACCATGTCGTAGGCTTTTTCGACGCGGCTCGCCGCGACGACGTCGGCCACGGCGTCGGCCGAGAGCTCCTCGCCGCCGGCGTACGCGCCCAGCTTCTCCAGCTCGCGGACGACGGTGAAGAGGTCCGGCGCCAGCGCGTAGTCGAGGTACGCGGCGGCCTCGTCCGACAACTTGACGCCCAGCCGTTTCGCCTCCGCGGCGATGCGGGCGCGGCGAGCGTTACCTGTCAGGTGCTCGAACGTGTAGACGGAGCCGAGTTTGTCGAAGAGCTTGAACAGTTTTTTGCGCCGGTCCAGCTTCCCCTCGGCCCAGAAGACGACGACCGCGGAGGGAGACGGTTCCGCGGCGTACTCGGCCAACGCGGCCAGGTCGGCGTCGCCGTACTTCTCGACGCCGGTGCCGACGAGCAGCCGCCGTTCGACGAAGAACGGCGCGGTGCGGGCGCGTTCGCACAGTTCGGCCGCGGCGGCGTTCTCGAGCCGCTCGAACGCCATCTCGGCCGGCGATTCGCCCACGACGATTTTCTTCAACGCCTCGAGCGCGCGGAACTTTCGATACTCGTCGTCGCCCTCGAAGACATAGGCCGGCTCGAGCCGGCCTTCCTTGATGTCGCGCGCTAAGGCCTTCAGTCGTTCTTCCGACATGGCGGGTTACCAGCCTTGGAGCGTTCGGTTGACGATCTTACGGGCCAGCTCCTCGGCCAGGCGGTCCAGGGCTTCGTCTTCGGTCTCGGCTTTGGTCGCTATGGCGTAGTACGATACCGATTCGTACATCGAGGGTTCCTGCCACAGGACCTGGTTGTTTATCAGGTCCGTGAAGGTGACCGAGACGACGACGGCGAGGTTGTACTCTTTGACGACCTCCTGGACGTCGTAGCTCAGGGCCTCTTTCTTGTAATTTACGATTTCTACCTGGAGCTTCGAGTCGGCGACGTCCTCGCCGGCGACGTCGAGGGTGCCGTCGGCGACGAACTCGTCGATGACGGCGTCGGTCAATACGCGCTCGGCGCCGTACTTGAAGGTCCGGGGGTTTTTAAACAGCGGTATGGCTACCGATTTGATGTAGCCCGGGACGTTGGGGTTGAAGGTATACGGGCCGCAACTTAGGAAGGCCGCGGCCATAATGGCGAGCACGAGTGCCGTGGCGTTGGCTTTACGCATCTCGGCATCCCCCTTAATCGAGGAAAAGGTATTTTCGCCAGTGAACGTTGCCGGCGAGGTCCGCGGCGTAGATTTTTTGAAGGTAGGGGAGGAAGGCGGGCTCCTTGGGCCGGCTGAGCAGCTTCATCCTCGCCTCCTCCGGCGTGCGGTCCGCCTTGAGGTTGTTGCAGCGCTGGCAGCACGCGACGACGTTTTCCCAGGCGTGCTTGCCGCCGACCGCGACGGGTATCACGTGGTCGATGGTGAGGTCCGACTTTTGGCGGCCGCAGTACTGGCAACTGAAGCCGTCGCGGCGGAGTACGTTTTTACGGTTAAACTTAATCCGGCGCCGGGCCGGATTTATGTATTGCATGAGGCGCAAGACCGACGGCGCGGGGAACTCGGCGCTGGGCGACCGCAGCACGACGCCGTTGGTCTCGATCGTCTCGGCCTTCTCCAGGTACAACAACCCCACGGCACGCCGGAGCCCTACTATGGCCATAGGCTCGTAGCTGGCGTTGAGTAACAGGACGTTGGCGTTCAAGTCGGCCATAATTTATAATACACAATATAATACCTGACCGCCGGAAAATCAAGGCTTTTTTCGCTGGACGCGGTTTACCCCGGCCTTGACATCGTGGTTGGAACCGGTTACGATATAGGTGGACGGTAGGCGCCGGCGTTCGTTATAAATAAGGTGTAAGCGTCGTCGCCTTGCGGCGTGAGACCGGCTTTCCCAAAGGGTTTATTAATGGGAAAAACCGAGAGAGGATGAGTACGGCGTGAAAAAAATAATAGCTTATACGGCGTCGGCGTTTACGGCCGCGGCCGCGTGGGGCATCTGGGTATACGAAGGCGGTTGGGGTAGCGAAGGGCGCGGCGACGGCCAATTCTACTTCCCGCGCAGCGTGGCTTGCGCCCCGGGCGGGAACGTCTACGTGGCCGATACCAGCAATAACCGGATACAATATTTCACCGCCGACGGTTCGTTCTTGGGTAAGTGGGGTAAGGTCGGGTCCCTCGAAGGCCAGTTCAAAAACCCGCGCCACCTCGCCGTAACGTCGGGCGGTCGCGTCTACGTGGCCGACGGCGGCAACAGCCGCGTGCAATATTTTACGGCGAACGGTTCTTTTCTCGGCGCTTGGGGCTCGAGCGGTACCGGCGACGGCGAGTTCGATATCCCGCGCGGGTTGGCGCTGGCGTCCGACGGAAAAGTTTATATAGCCGATACCGACAACTTCCGCGTTCAGTACTTTACCTCTTCGGGCTCGTTCCTGGGTAAATGGGGCTCCGAGGGTAAAGGCGACGGCCAATTCAACCTGCCGCGTGCCATAGCCGTCGCCCCCAACGGCGACGTTTACGTGGCGGATACTCAGAACCACCGGCTCCAGTACTTCACTCCCGCCGGTTCTTTTCTCGGGAAATGGGGCAGCCTCGGCGCCGCACCCGGGAAATTCCAAGTTCCTACGGGTGTCGCCGTGGCGCCCGACGGCACCGTCTTCGTGGCGGACCTGGCCAACTTCCGCATACAATATTTCACGCCTACCGGCTCGTTCCTTGGGACGTGGGGGAAGAGAGGGAGCGGCCCCGGCGAGTTCAATTATGCGTACGGCGTCGCCGTTGCGCCGGGCGCGGTTCGCGTCTATACGGCCGAAATGCGTAACCACCGGATACAGTATTTCCGGGAGTCCGAACCCGCCGTCTTGCCGACGTCGTTGGGCCGCGTTAAAGCTTTGTTCGATTAGATGTTCGCGGGGCGGTCGGGAAAACAGCGGCCGCTATTTTTGTCTTGACAATAGGAATTATTTGGTTATAATCGGTATTAGAGGAGGGGGATTCCGCGTTTCGACCGCGCGTATCTACGGGAAGACGTTCTTAGTGCGCGGGAACGTTTGCGGGTAGAGGAAGGGCTCCGGGATGTTTTGAAGTTACGGACTAACTGGCCCTTTACCAAAACCTAGGGGGTGATTCGTGATCATTAAACGTGCGATAATAGCCGCGGTGGTTTGCACGGCAAGCGTGGCGTTCGCCGGAATGGGGTCGTTGATAGCGTCGTTCCCCAACGCCGGTAAAAGTACCCATTACGGCATGGCCGCGGACCTCGAATACCTATATTCGTTCCATAACGACATCGTCCGGGATTACCCCATAAACGTCCTCCGGCGGTCCGACGGGTTCTTTGTACGGTCGATAGAGGTCCCGTTCCCGCCGTTGGAGAAACCGTACGTCCGGGGGGTTGGTTACGAGGGCGACGGGACGTTGGGGCAGGGCTACCTCCACCTGAATAACTACGGGTACCGGTACGTCGCGAAGGTCCGGGTGGCCAACGGGAAGCTGGTCGGCTCGTGGCAATGGAGCGGCGGCGACAACAGGTACGGCTTATGCGCCGAGAACGACAAGACCCGGATCGGGACCCTTAAGGGTTTCTACCAGAGCTACTTGAGCGGCGTCTGGTGGCACTCCGATAAAAAGGGCAGCTTGATATCGTCGTGGCGGTCGCCGGTGACGAATTACGCGTACGACCTCGCCTGGGATTACCGCAACAACTTTATCTGGTACGCCAACTCCAGCACGAATTGGGTCTTCGGTATGACGACCGCCGGGTCCATCCGGGAGTCTTGGCCTTTGAAAAGCGGCGTTCGGTACGCGTACGGCATCGCCTATTACGCCCACCGCTTGTACGTGAGTACTTCCGGCGGCTCTCCGGACGAATACATCTGGGTTTACGATTGCCCGGTGTCTACGGCCCGCGTCGAGCCGGCTTCCCTGGGCCGGGTCAAGGCCTTGTTCGAATAAGTTAGGTCGCCGGGGGGCCGGTCGGCGAACGCCGCCCAGGCGCGGCGGGCCGTTAAGTCGCCGTGTTTGGAAGGGCGCCCGGTAAGCGGAGGTGAGTGCGTCCGCGTAGGGGCGTTACTGTACGGGTAGTTGTGCATTTTGTTTGGCTAATTAGCTCGGCGCCGCGAAGGGGCGCCGGGCGGTTTTTTTCGCTTGACACGCTTCCGAGGCGTATGTTAGGTTTTTGAGCGAAGGAAGTAACTAGATTGGGTAGATTAGGCGTGCGGCCGGGGCGGTAAGGCCGGCTGGGCGCCCCGAAGGTATATTGCGAATCGGCGCTAGGAGGTGAACGAGGGTTTTAAGGAATAAGATATACGGTTTTCTAAACAACGTACGACAACAACGGCGCTGGACGCCAACGTTCCCTAAACATCCGAAAGGGGGTGTCCTCTTAGCGTGCGCGTAAAATATTTAAAGAGAAATCTCGCCGGGGCAGCGTTGATATTGCTCGCGGCGAACGTAGCGGGCGCTGCCGACACCGGGACGATTTCCGGTTTGGTAACGGGCCAGAACGGCGAGCCCTTATCCGGGGTTTTTATCGTCGTAAAGGGTGCGCAGCGATTTGCCACGTCGAACGCTGACGGGTATTACGTCATCACGCCGGTCCCGGTAGGTATATTCGAAGTTAAAGCGTCGCGTATAGGCTATACCGAACAGGTTAGGACGGGCGTTAAGGTCATCGCCGGCTTGAGGACCAATGCTTCGTTCCAACTGCAGTCCGGCGGGGCGACGGGTACGGTCTACATCCAATCGGAAGAACCTCTCATCAAGTGGACCGAGACCTATACCGAGGTCATTATCGGCAGAGAGCAGCTCGATACCCAGGTAGTCGATGAATTCGCCGACGTGCTTGTTCGGACGCCCGGCATCGTTTACGAGACCAGCGACGCGTCTACGTTGAACCTCCACATCCGCGGCGGCCGCGGAAGCGAAATCGCGTACATCGTAGACGGCGTGAACATTACCAACCCCATCGTCGGCGGCGCCGGCATGCAGATCCCGGTCGACGCCATAGAGCAGATGAACGTCATCACCGCGGGTTGGGACGCCGAATTCGGCGAAGCGCAGTCCGGGATTATCAACATCCAAACTAAAGAGGGCCGCGACAAGTACACCGGCGAGGTAGGCGTAACCCAGGAGATTTACACCGCCAAGCGGGAGTGGGATTCGCACAAGGCGCTGGAGTCGACCGGCCTGGAGGACCCTGCCAGCCCGCTCATATCTTGGCACACCGCGACCCGCGAGACCAAGTACTCCAAGTACCGCGGCTCGTTCGGCGGCCCCATTTGGCCGGGCGTCGACGAACTCGGCTACTTCGCCGCCGGTGACTACACCCGCGACTGGAGCGTATACCCGCTACCGGAGCCCGCTATTCAGTGGAACGCCAACGGCAAGCTCTCCATCAGGCCTACCGGCCGGGTGCGTATGGTCGTGAGCGGCGGCCGGGCGTGGGAAGAACGCCAGCTCTTCAAGAACGAGTACCAGTACAATCTCGACGGTTACTACTACCGCAAGGAAGGGTCCAGCCGGTTGAGCGCGAACGTTACGCATAACGTATCGGACCGCTTCTATTACAGCGTTACCGGCGCGACCTTCAAGAACAACCGTTCGCTCATAACGGGCGGGAAGCACTGGACCGATTACGACCTCAACCGTGTTAAAACCGACCCCACCGGGTGGTTCGTAACCTCCGGCGACTTTCCCATCTACGAGACGCGGGACCAGGTCTACTTCGACGGCAAGGCCGACTTCCAGTACGAAATAGCCCGTGTCGGCGACAACCGCGCGTTGTCCTTGAACGTCATCAAGGGCGGCGTGGGGTTCAAGAACCAAGACGTCAACTTCTACCAGGTTCAGACCTATCCGGCCAACGTCTACACCAACATCTTCCACGTCTATCCCTTCGAAAGCCACGCCTACCTCCAGGATAAGCTGGAATACTCGGGTATGGTAATTAACATCGGGTTGCGTTTCGACGTCTTTGCCCCCAACGCGTCGTACCCCGACGACCCCTTCAACTACCGGTGGGGTTTCGCTCACAGCCCGACCTCCGGCGAGGAATTGGTAGGAGTCAACTCCGCATCGCCGTACCGCTTCTATTGGGATATGCCGCGGCTCGAGGCGAAGAATTCCTATCAGGTGAGCCCGCGCGTGGGCGTCTCCTACCCGATCTCGGACCGCGATAAACTCCACTTCTCGTACGGCCACTTCTTCCAAGTACCGCCGTTGATCTACCTCTACCAGAGTACGCAGACGCAGTTGACCGGCGCGTACCCCATTATGGGTAACCCGGACCTCGCGCCCCAGAAGACGGTGCAATACGAGATCGGCGTCGAGCACCTCTTCACCGACGACCTCAAAGCCAAGGTCTCGGCGTACTTCAAGGACATCCGGGACCTCATCGACACCGACCGTATCAACTACGCGCAGGGTTGGAACTACACCAAGATCGTGAACGCCGATTTCGGTTCGGTGCGCGGCATGGAGCTCACCATCGATAAACGGATGACGAGGCACTTCTCCGGTAATCTCGGATATACCTTCTCCGTGGCCAAGGGCCTCGCGTCTAACTACTATCAGGGCTATAACTACGCGTACCGCGGCTGGAACGTTCCTAACCAAGAGAACCTGCTCAACTGGGACCAAACCCACAAGCTCGACCTGACCTTGGACTACCGGACTAATTTCAGCATCCACAACTTCGGCGCCAATACCACCGTCTCCTACGGGTCCGGTATGCCTTACTCCAAACCGCCGTCGGGAGCCGGCCAGCCCGAGATTAATTCCGAGCGTATGCCCTGGACGTTGAACTGGAACGTGAAGGGCGAGTACTCGGTAACTTATTGGGGCTTGACCTACACCGCCTTCTGCGAGGTTATCAACCTCCTCAACCGCGAAAACGTTTTCAACTTCGGCGAGGACGAAGGAGACGGCGCGGGCTCCGACTGGCTGCCGTGGTACTACCGCTACGGCGACCCGAACGGCCCGTACGACGATATGGAATGCTTTGGCGACCCGTTGCGCTTGCGCGTCGGGTTGGACATAGGGTTCCTCTAATAACGAATACGTTGGGGGTCGCCCAGGCCGGCGACCCCTCCCCCCCCGAATCTCTTCCGAGAAAGGAGAGGGGAGAGTTGAGGATAATAAGACGAATAGGGCCGATACCACGTCTAATCTTGACGGGTGTAGTGGCCGCGGGCGCGGTTGTACTCTTGACCGCGGCTATGAAGAACGGCGTTCGCGCCGGGCCCGGCGGATTGGACGTACGGGTGTTTGACTACCTGGACGTCAATAACTTCTGGATGAAGATCTGGAACCAGCAGATGATCGGCGACAGCACGAGCGATACCAACGGCGAGTGGCCCGGCGGTTCCGGCGTCCATTACGTCTACGCCGGTTACACGTGGTTCGGCACCTTGATAAGCGGCGAGATTTACGTCAGCGGCGCTATGGCCATCGGCAGCGGCTCAGACCCCGAGTGGCACGAGCTCCCACCCACGGAGAACGAGCTGCTGATGAGCGACAAGGGCAACTGGGAGGAGAAGAAGCCGTCGTACGTCAAGACCACCGGCGACCTTGACTCCTACGCCATATGCGACGACTCCCATGCGGGCGAAAGAGGCCCCATCCCGTGCCAGCTCGAGTACCACGGCATCTGTTGGTCCGCGCCCGGCCACGACGACTGGATCGTCCTCGAGTGCTGGCTCACCAACAAGAACTCGAGCACTCTCGATGATTGCTACATCTCGCTGGCGTACGACATCGACATCGGCGGCTCGCTCGACTACATCGACGACCTCGTCGGTTACGAGGGCAACGAGGTCTACGACCTCTGGACGAACCCGACCAGGGCGGGCGCCGACTGGACGGAGGAATTCCCCGACGGCATACCGGACGAATACGACGCGGTTAACTTCACCTCCACTTCCGCCACTAAGCCCATCGACAAGGAAATGAACGGCTGGCCCCGCATGATGGCCTACATGTACGACGAGGGCGGCGAAGCCCGCGACACGCCGGGCTATTGCGGCGTCCGCGTCATGGGCTGGATGGACGACGCCGAAAAGGTCGACAGCCTGATCGAGATCTCGAGCCAGCACTCCTGGGACATCATGAACGACCCCGATACCGACGCCTACAAGTACGGCTACATGATCGACGTCGGCACCTTCGAGGAGATCAACACCGCCTACGACTGGCGCATCGACCCGGCTTTCGGGCCCTTCGAGATGGAACCCGACGAGGTCCTCCACTGGTGGACCGGCGTAATTATGGGCCCCGACCTCAACGGCCTGCGCAAGAACTCGGATGCGCTGTACGCCGACTTCCTGGGCCCCGACGGCCTACCGGGAACCGGCGACGACTGGGAAGTGGTATCGCCGCCGACGTCGCCCCGTTTGGTGGGGGTGCGCGGCGACAACCAGGTAACGATTCGCTGGAACCCGCGTTACAAGGCGGGTAAAAATACCGAGACCGACAGAGACCCCCGTTCCGACTTACGGGATTTCGACGGCTACATCGTGTGGCGCTCCGACGTCGGCTTCGACTCCGGCTGGACACCGGTCCTGTGGGTAGACAAGCTAAGCCAGAAAGGCCCCGATAACCCGGACGCCGACAAGAGGTTCTACGCTTGGGGCTGGCGCGTAAAGAACCGGCCTAAGCTTTTTCTTAACGAGGTTGTCCCCACCGGTCAGGGTAACGAACCCGATTTACAAGGAAAGACGGCCGTAGCTCTCGAGGATATCGGTGGGTCGTTCCCGACGAATACCCGCGGGGGCGGCGCGGTGCGGTTGCGCAAGGTTTCCGGCTATTACGAGTTGGTGGACGGCGTGGACGCGACCGGCGTCGTCACGGGTGACCTGAATAACGGTACCCGCTACTACTACGCCGTCGTGGGGTACGATTTCGGTAGAAAAACCGAAAAGGGCGGCGACCGCCCGACCGCGGGCGGTAGGAACGTCAACGCGCTAGAGGTTATTCCCTTACCGATGGCGCGCGACGTAATGGACGATATCCGTGTAGTTCCCAACCCGTACAAGGGCAGCGCGGATTGGGAGGAGTGGACCGGTTCCGGCGTACGCCTCGGCAAGATCTACTTCATGAACTTGCCGGAAAAGTGCACCGTCCGGATCTACACCATCGCGGGAGATCTCGTCCGTATGTTGGAACACAACGACGTCACCTTCGGCGCCTTAGGCTGGGACCTCACCGGCGAAGCGGGCGTCCAGGTGGCGAGCGGTATCTACATCTATCACGTTGATGCGCCCGATTACGGCGAGAAGCTTGGGAAGTTCGCCATCTTAGTCGGTCGCCAAAGCCAATAAGGGAGGTAAGACAGATGCGTAAGATCCTAATGGCGTATGCGGCTTTGGCGATGGTTTGTGCGTCGTGCGCTTTCGCCGCCGGCAAAGAGGGCACCTCCGGCGCCAAGTTCTTAAACGTCGGGGTTGGCGCTCGCGCCGCGGCGATGGCCGATGCATACGACCCGATAGCGTCAGGGCCGGAAGCCATATTCTGGAACGCCGCCGGCCTGGTCAACGTTGAGAACCAGGGCATTACGGTCAGCGACAACGAGTGGGTAGTCGATACCCGTATGGTCGCCGGCGCGTACGCTCGCAGGTTCGGCTTCGGCACGGTCGGTTTTATGGTTGAATCCTTGATGTACGGCTCGATGGATGAGACCACCGTCCAACATCCCGACGGCACCGGCAATACCTTCGGCGCGATGGATATGGCCGCCGGCGTCGCTCTGGGACGGCGACTGACCGACCGCTTCTCCGTCGGGGGAACGGTCAAGATGGTTCGTCTGTCGTTCAGCGACGTAGAGGGTGTCGACCCGGCGATGGGCGTCGCCTTCGACGTGGGGACGCAGTATATGACCGGCTTTCGTACCCTCCGCATGGCGATCACGCTGCAGAACCTAGGGCCGGAAATGCAATACGGCGGAACTTATCGCGAGCTTCAGCGGACCCGCGAGAGTTACGAAGAGGAAGAATTCGAATCCTTCAGCTTGCCCGTCGTCGTCCGCTTAGGCGTGGCTTACGACCCGGTAGAGAGCATGACGTTATGCGTGAACGCCGCGCACCCCAACGACGGCGACGAGACGTTGGATTTCGGCGGCGAGTGGTGGCCGCTGAAGATGGTCGCCATCCGGGGCGGCTATAAGCTCAACTACGACGAGGCCAAGTACACGGGCGGCGTAGGCTTCAAATTTAGCGGCTTCCGCCCCGACCTGGCATACAGCAACATAGGTCGGTTGGGTTACTCGCTCAAGGCCACCCTCAACTACGACTTCTAAAGAGCCGCGGTACGCAAGCAAACCCCGGGCCCTCGCGGCCCGGGGTTTTTTATGGCCCCCGTTGGGAGCCGGCGGCGCCACTTACGGGTTGCGTCGGGGGCGGCGATATTTTATAATATATATAGGATTATGTTGGGCAAGACGTTTGGGAAAGCGGGGCGGTGGGCCGCCGCTTGGGTAGGTGTGCTTGCCGCGGCCGCCACGGCGGACGATGCCTTCTATTTCGATTATGCCTTCTTCTACCCGCGCGCGGGCGAGAAGGTCGTCATCGATTTTTACGTAGCCGTTCCGCTCGAGCGGCTGGAGGGCGTCGAGACCGCCGAAGGGACTACGTACGATTTTAACGTCGGCGTCCAGGTAACCCGCCCTTCGGACGGCGTCGTGGTCGCGAACCGCTTGAAGAACAAGAAAGCTTGCATACCCCCGGCCGAAGAGGTTCGTTCGCCGCTATCGGTAAGCCAATTGGACGTCGCCGTCCCTCCCGGCGACTACCGCTTCGAGGTGGGCGTCGGGGACTTGGACGGCGGCAGCTCGCGCGTGAGTACGCTCGACGTCAACGTACCCGCGGCCCCGGACGGGCCCTTTGCCTCCGGCATCGAGTTGGCCAGTTCGATAGCGCCGGCGGATGCGGACGTCGTCGGCGAATTCGTTAAGGGCGGCCTAACCGTCGTCCCCAACCCCACAAAACTTGTAAGCGACGGGGACGGGTTATTACCAATATATTACGAGCTTTACCGGCTCCCGGTAGGGGAGGAGGGTAAAACGAGTTTCGTGATAGTGTACGAAGTGTCGCAACTCAACGGCCGTCGTTTCGCCAAAGTGGAGCGGGCGTTGGAGACCGCGGCGCCGGACGTGGTGCGCGCCGAGACGTTGGACTTGAAGGGCGTACCGCCCGGTAGTTACGAGTTATCGTTACGGCTCGAGAACCGCGACGGCGGGGAGATACTGCGGGCGCGAAAAGAATTTATGGTTTTGCACCAAGTGACGGACAGGGAATTGGTCGAGATCAAAGGGAAGTTCATGCCTTATTCTCTCGAGGAGGAGAAACAGAAACGTCGGGAACTGTCGCTGATCGCGAGCGACGCCGAACTGGCCGCCTTCGACGCCCTGCCCGCGGAAGAAAAACCTATATTCGTAGACAACTTCTGGGCCCGGCGGGACCCCGACCCGAATACGTCCGTCAACGAATTTAAGAACGCTTTTTACCACCGTTACTATTACGTTCAGGAGCGTTATACGACGCCCTTTCGGGAGGGCGTTGACACCGATATGGGGCGTATATATTTGAAGTACGGCGAGCCGGACGAAGTTATGCGTTCGCCGATGGGCATGAGGTCCGAGGTAGACATTAACACGTCGACGTGGCAGTCGAAACCTTTCGAGGCCTGGGAGTATTTCACCACGGGCGGCGTTGGTAATCAATACATAATGTTCGTATTCATAGATTACGACGGCGACGGTTCTTTCGAGCTCGACGCCTCGACCGTCCCCGGCTACGGCCGGTTGATACGCTCGAACTAAAAGCTTCGGGCGGCTTAACGCGGTACGGAACCAACCCGGAGGTAATACGTAATGCAGAAGTTAAGGCGCGATCTGGCTCCGATATCGACGCTGGTAGGGCTGGCCTTCCTGGCGGCCGCTTGCGGGGAAGTCGCCTATAAGGTCCCCGACGAGTACCTGGGCGACGGCGAATTGCTGGCCGGTTCGATGAAAGCCGCCGCCGCCCGGTTGGGCGAGAATCGGATGCTGCTGGCCGAGAACGGCCCCTTCGTACTGGAGAGACTCGACGAAGAGGGCGGCGAGTACGACTGGCTGTATAACCGGTTCGAGGACGAAGTTGCCCACGAATTATCGAGCCGGGGTTTGGATGTTTTGCCCGAAGCGGGCGGTGGAGAGACCGTTATCAAATACCGCCTTATCGAGTCGCGCATCGTCAACGCCAAAGCGGGGCGGGGTAACGTTAAACGCATAGGCCGCACCGTCGCCCATATCCGCATATACGGCGTAGACGGCGAACTGTTTTGGGCCGGCGAGTACGAGGGCGAATTCGAAAACGTCGTGCCGAAGAAAGTAATCAGCAAACTCGCGGACGAGCGGATAGAGCAGATCGGGCCCCAACGTCCGGAGGCCGGCCAGAATCCGTTCGTGGAGCCCCTACTGGTAACCGGTATTACGGGCGCGCTGATTTACCTCTTCGCGATTTCGGCCTCCGCCGAGTAAACCGATATGATGCGCAGGTCCGCTACATTAGGTATGTTGGGCGCGGTGTTGGTCTTGGCCGCCTGCGCTTCCAAGAAGGTCGGCCCGGAGTTGAGCGTGGAACAGCTGCGGGCCGCGGGGTTGGCCAAACTGGAAGCGGGCGACGAACCCGGGGCGCGGGAGTTTTTCGAGGACATGATAACGCGCTCGAGCGCCGCCGCGGCGGAAGCGTTGTACTATATCGCCCTGTCGTACTACCGGCAGGGATTGTACGAGGAAGCGTTCGTTCGTTTCGAACAGCTCATCGACCGGTACCCCGCTAGCGAGTGGTGCGACGACGCGCAGTATATGAAGGCTGAGTCGCGGTTGGCCTCCGCGTTACCCCTCGACCGAGACCAGACCGCGGTGGACGAAGCTCTCGACGAGTTCGTGACGCTCATCGAGGAGTACGAGAACTCGCCGCTCGTGCCGAAAGCGCAGGAGGGGATTGCCGAAGCGCGCCGTTTAAAAGCCGCGAAGATGTTGGCCATCGGGGAATTTTATAAGAAGACGGGCGAACGGCGGGCGGCGGTTGTCTACTTCGAGAACCTCGCGGCCGAGTATCCGGAATACGACCGTTTGGACAAGGCCACGTTCCTGGCGGCCGAATGTTACCGCGGATTGGGGGAAACCGAGGCCGCCTCGCGGAATTACCGCGCGCTTTTGAGCCGCTTCCCGGAGAGCCGTTTCGCTGCGGCCGCGGCCTCCCGCCTTGCGTCGCTGGAGGGTTAGCGAAAACGGGAAAACCGTCTGCGTGCAGAACCATCTAGCCAGACTCGACCGCGAAAAGACGGTCGTTATATTCGGCGGTACGTTCGACCCGCCTCACCTCGGCCACCTCGTCGTGGCCGACGACGTTTATTATCGGCTAAGGCCGGGCGCGGTTTTATTCGTCCCCGCGGCGACGCCTCCCCATAAACAGGGCGAACGCCACACGCCGGCCGAGACGCGGCTCCACATGGTGCGGCTGGCCGTGGCCGGCGACCGCCGCTTCGTCGCGTCGTCGTTGGAAGTGGAGCGCGGCGGCGTTTCGTACACCGTGGATACGGTAGCGGCATTGCGCGACGCCGGTTTTTCCCGGATCGCGGTAGCGGTAGGAGCCGATAACCTCGTCGAGGTACCGACCTGGAAGGATTGGCGGCAATTGCTCGAGGAGGTGTGCCTGGTCGCGTTGACGCGCCCGGGCTACGACCTGACGGATGCCCCGGCCGAACTCAACGGCCGGTTCGAGGCGCTGGAGGTTACGCCCATACCCGTTTCGTCGACGATGGTGCGCGCCCGCGCCCGCGCCGGCGAACCCTTCCGCTACCTCGTGCCGCCCGCGGTCTTCGATTTCATTTTATCGTCCCGGCTTTATCGATGACGGGCCGCTGTGATTTTGACGGCCTGGTGGCGACGTTGCGCGGCGCCGAGGGCTTGTCCTTGGCTTTGCGCGAGGTTATGCCGGCCGAGAGGCGGGGGCACAGCGAGGCCGCGGCGCGTCTCGCCGCGGAGTTGGCGGCGCGGTACCGTTATCCGGCGGTAGACGCGGCCCGGCGGGCGGCGCTCCTCCACGACGTAGGCCGTATTTTGACGCCCTCGGCTTGGGCGGCGGTCGTCGATTGGCGGGCGTGGCCCCCGGACGACGAGGAACGGGCCGCGGGGCCGGATTTGACGCACGGGCCGGCGGGGGCGGCGGTCGCCGCGGCGTCGGGCCTGGCTGCGGAAGGCGCCGCGGCTATCCGCTACCACGTCACCGGTCGAGCGGACCTTACGTTGTTAGATAAAATAATAATGGCCGCGGACGCCGCGGAGGAAACGCGGCAGTACCCGTGGGCGGCGGCGGCGCGGCGGGCGTTGGAAGTTTCGCTCGAGCTCGCGGTCGCCTTTTGGATAACGCTCAAAGCGGAGCAGGTTCGCGCGGTCGGCGGCGTGCTCCATCCGCGCTCGAGCCAAACGCTCGCCGCCCTCGGCTCGGAGACGGCAGCCGAAGCGCGGCGGCTCGTTACTCCCTTTCTATAGCCTCTATTGGTGTCGTGGGCGCCGGCGCAGCAGGACGGCGACGTCGTCGCGGCGAATCGCGCCCGTTAAGAACGCGCAGCCGGCGTAAATGACGGCGAGGACCGGTATCTCGGCGTAGAGCGGCAGCGCCCGGGTGAGGTACGTCGCGAGCCCCATAGCGGCCGCGGCGGGAACGATACGCGCGAGGCTGGTTAGGAGGCCGAGGCGGCCGAACCAAAGGCGCAGCAACGCCAGCCGCGCGACGCCTTGGGTTGATTCCGTCGCGAGGAAGGTCACCGCCGCCCCGAGGGCCCCCAACAAAGGGACCAGGATAAGATTGACGGCGACGTTGACGGCCGCGCCGCCGGCCGCCACCGCGGTATTGGCGCGTTCCTTGCGTACGGCGTTGAGGGCCACCGCCGCGGGGTAGGAGGCGAAGACGAACGGCAGCGTCAGCGCCAGGACCGCGAGGAGATGCGCGGCCTCGCCGTACCCGGCGCCGTAGGCCAGGTCGACGATGGCGCCGGCGCGCAGGAATATGTATATCGCCGTCGGGAACGATAACAGCGCGAGGTAGCGAATTGACCGGGCCGCGACCTTGCCGGGATCGGCGTTTGCGTTGGCCGCGAGCCGCGATAGGTACGGGTAGAGGGCCTGCGTCAGCGCCGACGGGATAAAGCACAAGAACGTGACGAGCTTGGCCGCCGCGGCGTAAACGCCGGTGGCGGCGTCTCCCTCGAAGAAGGATAGAAGCGAGTAGTGGAGCTGCATGTAGACGGTGATGAAGATGCCGTTAAGGCCGAAGGGTAAGCTTCGCCAGAGGAGGGAAGAAAAGGCGCGGGCTGGCGGCCGCGTGAAGCGTATGCCCACGCGCCGCCGCACCCAATATAAGGCGAACGCCGCGACCAGCGTCTCGACCGCCAGGAACCCCCACAGTATGCCGCGGGCGCCGAAGCCGGCGAGCGCGGCGCCGATGCCGACGACGGCGTTTAACGTAACCTTGAGGACGCCCAGCACCAGCACGTACGACATCCGCTCGTACGCGTAGAAGAAGGCTACCACGACGGTTTCCACGCCGGCGACGAAGCTCGTCGTAAGCGCCGCGGCCAGGACGAGCTCCTGCACCGCGGTGGGCTTACCGCTTACGCCGATGGTGATCGCCGTCGCGGCCGTAATCAGTACGCCCATGACCAACTTGACGGCGACGGCCACGGTGAAGTAGAGCGGGCCGTCGTCCTTATTGACGGCTACCTGGCGGATGATGAGGTCGTTAAGGCCGAGGTGTACGGCTACCGAGAAGAGGGTCGCGTACGAGAGCGCGAAGGCGTACCGCCCCAGCTCCTGCGCGCCGAGGACGCGCGCGATGACGAAGAATATCGCCATGTTGAGGAGGATGCGGTAGGCGTTCGTCGCCAGAAGGTACGCGGCGTTCGCGGCGACCCTTCTTCGGCCGGTTCCGTTTTCGTCGGGTTCTTCCATTATCGGCGGTACAAAAGCGCCACCCGGAAGGGTGGCATGCGGCGAAGGCGGGGCGCGTTAGCCTTTCGCCGTTATCGTTTGGTCGGCCACGACGACCGTGGGCGCGAGGTAGCGGCCGCCGGCGCGGCGGGCGTCGCTAGAGACCGCACGCAACCTTTGTTTCAGCATTTCGAATACGTTGCCGCTGAAGATGCAGTCTTTGACGCGCCCTACCACTTCGCCGTTCTCGATCTTGAGCGCGTACGCCGCGGTCGCGCTTAGCTCGCCGCTGCGGAGGTTGCCCATACCGCCGCCCGCGGAATGGATCAACCGTATTCCGTTTTTAACGTCGGCTACGAGCTCGGCGGCGGTTTTTTCGCCGGCCTCTACGATAACGTTCGAAGCGCCCGGGCTTGGCGGCTGCGTTAACGCGCGGCGGGCGTGGCCGGTGGGAGGGGTGCCGAGCCGCCACGCCGTCGCGAGGTCCGTCAGGTACGACGCGAGTACGCCGCGTTCGATAACGGCCGTGCGCCGGGCCGGCGTACCCTCGCCGTCGAAGGCGCCCGCCATATAGCCGAACGGGTCGGTGGCGTCGTCGACCATAGTGAAACGCGGGTCGGCTACCTCTTCGCCCAGCCGCCCGGCGAGCGCCGACGAGTTGTCGACGACGTGCGCGCCGTTGACGCAGGTGAGGACCGGGTAGAGCAGCGTCGGCACTTCGCCCGGGTCGAATATCAAATCCATCTTCCCGGTCTGCGCGTCGACGACGTTGTCCGCCCATTTCAGCGTTTCCAGCAGCCGCCGCGCGATCGCCATCTCGTCGAAATCTCGTGACGTCGAGGCGTCGTAATCGTAATGGTAGAACAGGTCGTCCTCGGCGGTGCGCTGTACTATAACGGCGAAGTCGTAGCCGGTTCTATCCTGCGAGAGGTCCAGGCCGGCGGTATTGGCGATGCGCGTCCGGCCTACGACGCGGTCTACCTCGACGTCCACGACGTAACGGCGGTCGGCGCTCTTTAACATATCTACCGCTTGTTCGCCCAGCGCGACCATTACCTCGGGCGTAACCTTCGCCGCGGCGTCGTCGAAAGTCTTAACGTCGCCGTACGCGGCGGTTCCGTCGGGGAGGTCGTACGGCGCTTGTCGGCCGAACCTCGCCGCGGCCAGCGCGTTTTCTACGACGGCGTCAACGTCGCCTAAGTCGGTGGTGCTGGCGTAGCCGACGCGGCCGCCGACGAAAGCGCGCAAACCGACGCCCCGGCCGTTTACTATCGCCGCCTGGTGCAGCTCGCCGGCCTTGAATTCCACGCGGGTGGTCTCGTGCTCGCTGAAGATTACTTCCGCCCTATCGGCTTTGCGGCCGACGCGTTCCAGTATTTCTTCTACGACCACCCTTATCGCCCTCCTATCTGGACGTCTTTGACCAGCATATGCGGGCCGCCGCTGGAGACGGGCAGCGGCGATTGCCCCCCCTTGCCGCAGCCGCCCATGCCTTCTTCCGGCACGGTGAAGTCGTTCGCCACCGCGACGATGTTCTCCAGCGTGCGAAAGAGGTTGCCCTGGAGCTTGAGGTCGCGGAGGTGTTTCGTCAACTTCCCGTTTTCTATTAAGTAGCCGTCTTCGGCGGTGAAAGTGAAGGTCTCGCCGCCGGTGCCGCCCTTCGCCCGGCGGGCGTATATCCCTCGCGGCACCGACGCCAGCATTTCGTCGAAGCTTATCTCGCCGGGTTCGATATAAGTGGAGGTCATCCGAACCAGCGGCGCGAAGCGATAGTCGAGCGCCCGGGCGTTGCCGGTGGGTTGAACGTCCATGCGCGTCGCCGTCTCGCGGTCGTGCAGCAAGCCCGTCAAAACGCCGTCCCGGATGAGGTATTTTTTTCGGCCGCGGACCCCCTCGTCGTCGTACGGGACGTAGCCGTAATGGCCCTCGTAGTTTGCGTCGTCGACGATGGAGAGGACCTCCGAGCCGAAGCGGCGCCCCGGCGTCATTATCTCGCGCAGCTTTTCGTCTTGGGCCACGTCGTCGGCCTCCGCGGCGTGGCCGAACGCCTCGTGCGCGAAGACGCCGGTGAGGACCGGGTCGGTAATGACGTCGTACGTACCTCCCGTTACCGGTTCCGCGTCGAGCAACGTCGCGGCGTGCGCCGCCAGCTCTTCCACTTCCGCTTCGCGCCCCAGTACGTGGTCGAAGCCGACTACGCCGCCGTAGTTGTGGATGGCCATTTGGACTACGCCGCCTTCGCTGGCTATGGGCCTGAGCGCAAGGCCGAGGCGCGGCGTTTTTACGGATACCGCCGCACCCTCGGTATTGGCGAAAACGCGGTGGTCGTAGAAGTCGCGGTACCGCGTATCGGTGGACGGGATGCGGTCGTGGCTCAGCAGGATGTCGTTATACTTGGAGACGACGGCGACCTTTTCGTCGAGGTCGACGCGGTGCGCGGGCCGGGGCACGTCGACGTCGACGTCGTCAACGTTGACTTCCGCCGGCGCGAACCCGCCGAAGGTCCCGGCTTTGACTTTCGCCAAGGTTACGGCTTTCTCGAGATACTCGGCCGCGCGCTCGAGGTCTTCGAACGACGCGACGCCGAATTGGCCTTTCACCAGCACCCGTACGAAGCCGCCGCGGCCGTTGTTCAGCGCTACGTCCTTCAAGCCGTCGCCGTCGAAGACGAGCAGCGTGGACGTGAATTCCTGGTAGCGGAATTCGGCGTAGTCGCACGGTGCGTTCGCGAGTACGCTTTGCAAATAGGATTTCATACGCCGTCAGTTCTCCTCGTCCGGGGTAGCCTCTTCGCCGCCGGGGGGTTTATATTCCCACAGGTGCGCGTCGGTGAACTCGCGGAGGTTCCGGCGGTAGGTATCGTTACCCGGGTCTAGTTCCGCCGCTTTGCGGTATTCGTCGTACGCCTCTTCAAGCTTACTCTGCGCTTCTAATGCTACGGCGAGGTTGTTATGAAGGCGAGCGTCTTCCGGGTCTTCGGCCAGCGCTTGGCGCAGCCGGTACTCCGCCTCGCGCCAGAGCCCTACTTCCTGGGCTTTAATCGCGAAGCGGTTGTAGTCGCGGGTCGTTACGCGCCACGGAGATTTACAGCTCGCCCCGGCGATGACAAGCGTTGCCGCCAACGTCAAAAAATATATTCTCATATCATCCCTGCGCGGCCGAACGTCGCAGCTATAATACGATCTCGCTGGGTCGGCCGCAATTATTACAATTCCCGTCTTTCAGGCCGACGACCTTTACGCGGTAGCCTTCGCGGTTCACGAGGAGGTTTCCACAACGGGGGCAGTTCGTATCGGTCCCGCCTATCCCGGCGACGTTGCCCAGGTACACGTAGTAAAGGTCGCGGTCGGCTATTTCCTTGGCGCGGAGGAGAACGTGGGTCGGCGTGGGCGGCACGTCCATTTTGTAGTGAGGGAAGTACCGGGATAAATGCACCGGCGTATCGCGCCCCAGGTTATCGGCAACCCACTTGACGAAGGCGGCGACGTCGTCCTCGCCGTCGTTTAGGCCCGTTACCAGGAGGTGGGTGATTTCCAAATGAAGCCGTTCTTTGAAGACGACGGCGGTGCGTAGAACGGGTTCCAATCTCCCGCCGCAGTAGTCGCGGTAGAATTCGTCCGACAGCGATTTGACGTCGACGTTCGCGGCGTCGAGAAAAGTTGCTATCTCGCGGGCAGGTGCTTCTTCCAGGAAGCCGTTGGTCACGGCGACGTTGTATAGGCCGCGGTCGCGTGCCGCTTGGCAGGCGTCGCGGACGTATTCCCACCAGACGAGCGGTTCGGTGTAGGTATACGCGATTCCGGGCGAATCGTGAGCCGCGGCCAGTTGGGCTACGGCTTCCGCGGAGAGGTAGTGGACCGCCGTTTTATCCTGGGATATCTGGTAGTTCTGGCACCCGCGGCAGCGCAGGTTGCAGCCGTTGGGGCCGATCGACAACACGTAATCGCCGGGGTGGAAGTGATAGATGGGTTTTTTCTCGATGGGGTCGATAGCGGTCGAGGCGAGCTCGCCGTAGGCCGCGGCGTAGAGGACCCCTCCCCGGTTTTGCCGCAAGTTACATTCTCCGCGGTCGCCGTCGCTTATCACGCAACGTTGGGGGCAGAGGTCGCATTTTACGCGACCGTCGCTTACGGCGTGCCAGAACGACGCCTCGACTGCTTGCCGGTTCGGTTTCATTTCGTCAGCGTCTCGTAGTACGGTTGGGCCCACCTTTTGCGTTCCGGGTCGAGCATGTTCGCGAAAGCTCGTTCCGCCTCTTTTCGGGCGTACGCCATTTCGTCTCGCATGTCGCCTCCCCCTTCGCGGCCGGACAGGTATATGACGCGGGAGTACGTTTGGTAGACGGAGTACCACAACAGAAAAGCTACGAGGTTATCGCCGCGCCCGGCGAAGTAAGGAGCGTACTGCTGCGACGTACCGATGTCGGTATTGGCGGCCAGCGCCTCTACGACCCGGGCTTGTACGTCTTCCGACGCGTCGTCTACCGCGGCCGCCAGCGCTTCGATATCGTCGCCCGACAACCCTTGGGCCAAGGCTTTCGTCAATAGCTCTTGGGCCGCCCGCGCCCTCTTCTCGGCGTCTCGGCTGTCGAGCTCTTTGGCCCAGTTTTTTGCCCCGGCCCACGTCGCCGCGAGGACGCTGAACGCGAGTACGGCCATAATACACCTTCTCATTCCACGACTCCCGAATAGTTTAATTACCGGGGTTACTTTTCGCCGGCTCAGAGGATATATTTCGCGAGGTCTTCGTCGCCCGCCAGCGCCGCCAGCTTCCGGTCGACGTACTCCTCGTCGACGGTGGCGCGTAAAACTTTCTTTTCGGGCGCGTCGAAGGAGAGGTCCTCCAAGAGCGTCTCCATCACGGTGTGGAGCCGGCGCGCCCCGATATTCTCTAACTTCTCGTTGAGCGTTTGTGATATCTCGGCTATTTTACGTAGTGCGGCGTCCTCGAAGTGCAGGTCGACGCCCTCCGTCGACAGCAGCGCCCGGTATTGTTTTACGAGGGCGGTCTTGGGTTGCGTTAGGATCTTATAGAAGTCGTCGGCCGTTAAATTCTTCAGCTCGACGCGTATGGGGAAACGCCCCTGCAGCTCCGGCACGAGGTCCGACGGTTTGGCCACGTGGAAAGCGCCGGCGGCGATGAAGAGGATGTGGTCGGTACGCACCATCCCGTACTTGGTGTTTACGGAGCAACCCTCGACGATGGGCAGGAGGTCGCGCTGGACGCCCTCGCGCGAGACGTCCGGGCCGGTGGTGGTTTTGGGCCCTACGATTTTATCGAGCTCGTCGACGAAGACGATCCCCGATTGCTCCATACGCTCCAGGCCGAGGTTAACGGCCTTATCCATGTCTACCAGTTTCGCCGCCTCTTCCTCGGTTAGGATATCCAGGGCTTCGGCCGCGGTCACTTTACGGGTAGCGGTTTTTTTGGGCAGGAATTGGTTGAATATCTCGCCGAGGTTCATGTCCATCTCTTCGAAACCCTGGCCGGTGAAGACTTCGACGGTGGGCGATATTTTGGCTTCGACTTCGATTTCGACGGTCCGCTCGTCCAGTTCGCCGCTGTGCAGCTTCTGCCTAAGGACCTCGCGCGCGCGTTCGTACTTGCGCCGTTCGGCCTCTTTCTTCTGCTCGAGCTCGGGCGGGGGCCCTACCGGGATGGCGGCCGTCCCCCCGAACGTGCCGCGCGTTTTCATAGCGGGGCCGGGTTCGCCCGGGGGCGCGGGCGGCGGCGGCAACAATATATCGAGTAGGTGCTCCTCGGAGACGTCCGCCGCCCGTTCTTCCACCTCGGCCATGAGTTCTTCGCGGACGGCGGACACGGCGACGTCCGCCAGGTCGCGGATGATGGCGTCCACGTCGCGTCCCACGTAGCCCACTTCCGTGAACTTCGACGCCTCGATCTTGACGAAGGGCGCGTTGGCGAGGCGCGCCAGCCGGCGTGCGATCTCGGTCTTGCCTACGCCGGTGGGGCCTATCATAATGATATTTTTCGGCGCGATGTCTTCGGCGATTTCGGGGGGGAGTTGGCGCCGCCGCCACCGGTTGCGCAACGCTATGGCTACCGCTTTCTTGGCGGCATCCTGGCCTACGACGTACTTGTCGAGTTCTTCGACGATTTGACGCGGGGTAAGTTCCCTTTTTTTTCCGTCGTGTGTCGTCATTTCTTTTTAGAAGACCAGGTTTAAGCCGGCGTTGAAAGACCTTCCCGGCGCCAATACGCCGGCGGCGTCGTAATACTTTACGTCCGTGACATTGTAGGCCGCGGCCGTGACCGATATGCCCGGGTTGAGCCGCAAGACCATACGCGCGTTGGGGACCCACGCCGCGGCGAGCGGCGCGGCCGCGCTCGGCGCGGCGTAACGTTCGCCCAGGAACGTCCCCTCCACCGAAGCGGCGTGGCCCGGGCCGAATTTAAACGTCAAGCCGGCCGTCCCTTCGTACGCCGGCAAGTACGGGAAGTGGCTTCCCGCCTCGCCGCGGAGGCGTGCGGTTTTGTATTCGGCGCCGGCGTAGTGCTCGACGCGCGCCAGCGTTATACGGTACGACGCGTCGGCGCCGCGGATAAGGCCCCGGCCGGGGTCGTAGTACGTTATACCGCCGAAGTGCGAGTCTGCGGCGGCGTACGCCCGACGGAAACGGTCCTCGTACGCCGCGGCCGTCAGGCGGA
>Ga0307377_10001366_pt1 | contig 31208 bp, 28 predicted proteins | sample TR3MG_FD_202535 | JGI IMG/M metagenome (GOLD analysis project Ga0307377, IMG submission 202535) | Soil microbial communities from Risofladan, Vaasa, Finland - TR-3 | ecosystem: Environmental > Terrestrial > Soil > Coastal area > Acid sulfate soil | place: Finland: Risofladan, Vaasa | collected... | reverse complement strand
TAACGTAAGTGGCGCTTCCACACTTTGGGCAGATGTCAAAATCGAACCCCAGGTTGTCTGTTTCTGTATCTTCGCTGTAGAACTGCTCACGGTCCTCGTTCATGATCCAAGCGGTCACCTCTTGGTGGTCTACTTCTTTGTTGCCGTCCACCTGGGTGAGGAACGACGCAACCTGGTCCTCACCCATCGGTACGTTGGCCATTGGGAAGTTTCCAGACAAGTAGTCGTGTAGTATCTGAGCGATACCATCTGGCAGCGACATCACCTTGTCGGGACCGAAACCCACTTGACCACGTCCTGGGATACGGTGCAGCTGGTCACGGATGATTTCCAGACGTGCTTCTTGAGAGATCACCTCGCCATCAGGCATACGCAGGATAACAGAGATGAGCCTTCCCAGAGCCTGCACGTCTGCGGAGATGTCCCCTTTGCCGCTGACAAGGAACAGGTCGTATGGCTTCCCTGTTTTGTGGTGGAAACGCAGCCCTGCGTGCAGTCGTCCAACCGGGGTCTCTTTGCTCATGATGACCGCGAGTCCCGAGTCGATCTTCGGGCGTAGCACCGCCATCCCGTTGCCCTGCTTGTACTCGTCCACCACCACAACCGGAACGTCGTGGTCCTCTTGTGGCTTCTTTTCAACGCCACTGTCCTTCGTGTAGAGAACCTGCTTGTCACGGCTCCCGTCACGGTAGACAGTACCTCCCTTGCACCCGAGGTCGTACATGAGCTTGTACGACCTCGCAACGTCTTCCTGGGTTGCGTTGTTGGGTAAATTAATCGTCTTGCTGATCGATGCGTCGATCCATCGCTGCGCTGCTGCTTGGGTGCGCACATGCTCCTCAGGCGTGATGTCCTGGGTTGTCACGAAGTAGTCTGGGAGCTCCTCTCCATACTTCTTCTTCATCTCAGTTAGGATGTTGGCTTCCTCGTCTGCCGACCCTATGCGACTTCTTGCCACCCACGCAGGTAGGAAGTACGGTTCTATGCCTGTAGTAGTTCCCAACATCGTTCCCACCGAGCCTGTGGGTGCAATGGTGTTCAACGTAACATTGCGTACACCGTTCTCACTGATGTCCGTTTTTAGCTCCGGGTGCGCTTCTCCAAAGATCTTCATGAACCCGGAATTGAGGTACTTGGAGGCGACAAACTTTGGAAATGGTCCGCGTTCCCGCGCAAGCAGCATGGACGCCTTGTAGCTGCCATACGCCAGCTTGTCGAACAACCAGTCCGTGAACGCAACTGCATCGTCCGATCCGTAACGGAGCCCCAGGCGTACTAGCAACTCTCCATAGCCAAGGATGCCCAACCCAATGCGCCGCTCCCCACATTGTTGCTTTTCATTCTCTTTTATATGGTAAGTGTTCAGGTCTGTCACGTTGTCCAAGAAACGTACACCGGTAGAAATCACCGCATAGAATTTGTCGAGGTCGAAGGCTTCTGTAGCCTTCTTCCATGGCTGCTGTTGCTTGGGTAGTTGCTCAGCCTCCTCTTTCACAAAGCGCGCTAGGTTGAGATGACCAAGATTACATACCGCATAGCTAGGTAATACCTGCTCGGCGCATGGATTTGTGCAGCTAAGCTTGCCGTAGTAGTAGCTGTTTGACATCTTGTTGGCGCGTTCCATAAAAAGGAGACCAGGCTCTCCTGATGCCCATGCATGGTCGATGATCAGCTGCCAAAGCCACTTAGCTTTTATCACCTTGTAGACCTTGATGGGCTTTCCCGCCTGTTTCCATGCGGTAATGTCACCATCCCAATCTTTGTCGTAGGAAGGATGGCTCGTGTCTGGAAAGATCAACTCCCAGTCTTCGTCGCGTGCTACTGCTTCCATGAATGAGTCCGAGATCAACACGGACACGTTAGAGTTCTTCAGCAGCTGTTTGCTTCTAGAGACTTTACGTCCGTTTACCAGGAACTCCTCGCGCAGAGATTTTGCTTGGATGAACTCGACGATGTCGGGGTGCCAGCACCACAGTCCCTGTAAACTTGCACCTCTGCGCGATCCTCCCTGCTCTACCGCACCTGTGATCTGCGAGTACTGCTCCATCCAGCTGACAGCACCGCTACTTCTGCCGTTCACCTTGCGGACTACTTCTCCTCGAGGTCGGTGGCTGCTGTTGTCCCAGCCTACACCGCCACCCAAGCTGAACGTGTTGAACAAACTTTTCCAGTGGTCCGCAATGCCTTCTCGGCTGTCGTGGGGAGGGGGGAATACGTAGCAGTTGAAAAAGGTGAGTGTACGATCTTTACAGCCAAGCCCTGCCAAAATGCGACCAGCAGGCACGAACTCGCGGTTCACCATCGCTTTGTGTACAGCATCTCGGAACAGGGTGTTGTCTTTTTCCTGCGCCACCGCTCCCGAGGACACTCGTTTACAGATGTCCTCGTAGCTGGTTTCGACCAACACGTCAAACGCACGTCTGTCTAGTGAGGTCACCGTTTCCCAGTCAGCTTCGTCTTTTGTGTGGTCAATCAGCTTAACGCTGTACAAGGGGGATCCTGCACTGCTGTTCTTCTTCGTCACAACTCCTAGTTCGCGTGACTCAATTTCTTCCCCGTCACGCTCAAATCGCCTCTTCATCGAGACAACCACTTTATCTCCAACTACCGCGTCTGCATTGGTATCCTTCTGTGCGTATCGGTCAGCAAGGATCCTCTCTTGGTAGTCCTTTGATGATGGCATTTACTGTCCTCTTTGTCATAGATTCCGGCTAGTTGCACCATTTCCTCCTCATGCTGGTTGTGAGCAGCGGTACCCCATGTAGGAGTGCGCGTCGCACGAGGGAGGCGGAGCGGACAAGCCAACGTCGGCTTGGCATCCCCTTAGAACAGTTTTACAAGATGAGGGTGGGTTTTTTGGCTACTGCTTGCAGCCGCATCGGGAACAGACAAGCATGTCTCTTCCAGGGTGGTTTGTCGATCCAGTGCGGAACATGTTCCGTTTCAGCGGTCCGCTGCATTTGGGGCAGCAGTTTGGTGGAGAGATTCTCCTACCTGGTGTGGGTTGTTTGACCGCTTCACGTTCTTGGGGATCATCCTTTAACGTCATCTTCCTCCTCGTCTTCCTCGGCTTCGTCTCCTTCAGCGTCGGCGTCTTCCCCCCACGCTTCCTCCTCGTCTTCCTCAGCCGTGTCTTCTTCAGCCTCGTCTTTCACGGTGAGCTTCTCAACCTCGGAGATCGGTAAAACGATGGCTCCTGTACCGCCCAGAGGGCCATTGGTGGGCTTGAACTCACAGTCGATGCGTAGCATGCTGTCGGCTTCACTCACTCCGGTAACACTGAGCACGCGCAGCCCTGTTACTGGCTCTGAGCGTTCTTGTAGTTGCCGCTCCAACTCATCACGTTCTTCCGCCAGCTTGCCATTCTCTGCTTTTACAGCGTCAAGCTTGGCTGTCAATTCAACGTGGCCATCCTTCTGCTGGTTGTCAAGGTCCGCTGTCGCCTTTTTGAGCTCGGCGTTCTCCGTCTGCAGTTGGGTTACTTTGTCCGTAAGCTTCTGCACAGTAGCATCCGGTTTTGCCCCAGCAGCTGCCTGAGACTTTTCAGGGAGAGCGCCAAAGTGTACGTCCGTGTGCACGCCTTTTTGCGGGTTGACTCGTGAGATTTCTCCACGACGGAATCTTTTCATGTTTTGGCCCATTTGGTTTCCCTCTTTCTATGTAGCCCTGAGGTGGGCTAGCTTGTGATCGTGTGCGTACTTGGCGACATTTGCCGCGTCAACCTCATGCTCGGTAGGAATGCCTTGCCATTCACTATACGTTGTAATGTCGAACTTTTTCTTAACTTTTCCCTTTGTCTTCTTGGTGGAATACCCCACCTCGAAGTTTCTCGACAGCCACGCTTTGTGCTCGGAGGCTGTGACGAGCTCACAGGGGACATGGTGGAACCTGCAGATCATCCGGCACTGCCCGATCATCAGGTTTACCATCTCCATGTTCTTTATAGATCCGGGTCCTGGTCGTTGGTGAAAGCGTTCGATGCAGCAAATGTCGGGTTCTGTATACCGTACAACGCGCTCAAAGAATGCCGCTACTGCGTCCAGTCTGTCAACAGTTTCAGCACCTTCTATTACTTCGGTCTCCTCGAGACCATCATCTCCATACACAGCCCAGGCGAAATTGACTTTCCCAGGGTCGCACCCAAGCACGCGGAAGTCCGGTACTATGAGGTTGGAATCAGACATGGTAGTAATTCTCCGTAATATATTTTACAATTCAGACGTAAGTTATGATGTCGTTTGGGTTGAGGGTGGTTGTTCCTGCTGGGTTACTTTGTTTTTTGTGCCCAGAAAACCTTCCGTAGAGCTCACGAAGCGCCGCTATGTTTTGGTCCAACGTACCGACTGGTGCAGGAACTAGCGGATTCCAGCTGTCCGCAACTGTGTGCGTTGCTGCACCCAGTGCAATGTGCGCTGTGTAGTTGCCCTGAAACGACGTTATAAATGCGGTGAGTAACGCTAGAGAGACTGGTTTAGCCAGCGTCTCCGGGTTTGCAAGATCTTGTGCGCCATGTACAGCCAAGCTCAGCAGGTGTGTGTTGTACACATTTCTCAGGTCGTCTGCTGTGTCGTAAGCAGATTGGAGATCGAACGCCCCAAATGGTGCTGGAACATTGCCAAGGTCGTCTACTACGTGCACCGCTGTCATCGTAGTCACGAGTAGCTGTCCGCGTTGCACGTAGCTGGCAAGGTCCGCTTTAGCACCGTTACCCCACTTTTTGAGCTCCTCTTGGGTCATCTGCATGTGCAGCGACGGTTCCAGCCCTATGTATAATGGGCGTCCCTGCGTGCCTACGTAACTCGAAGAAATACCGATTTTATACGGCGAGATGTTCTGGACTTTGATCATAGTACACTCCGACTGCTAGTAGGCGATGATTTGGTTTGGGTTCAGTACGGTGCTTCCAAGCGGGTCACTTTGTATTTGGTGTGAGCGGTATCTCGCGTACAACTCCCGGAGTGCTAGAATGTTCTGCGCTAGCGTTCCAGTTACCGCCACTACGGGATTCCAGGCGTCCGCTACATCATGCGTAGCAACCCCCAACGCAATATGTGCGTTGAAGTTTCCTTGTAGAGAGGCAATGAACGCAGTAAGCAGCAGAAGGGTTGTGGGCTTTGCCAGGCTCTCAATGTTCGCTAGATCTGGTACCCCATGCACCGCCAAGCTCACTATGTGTGCATTGTAGGCGATTCTGATGGTGTCTGCTGTATCGTACGCTTCTTGTAAGCTAACAGCAGTAACTGGTTCTAGAGGGTTCCCAAGGTCGTCCACTAGGTGCACCGACGTGAGCTCAGTTACTTTCAGGACGCCGTGTTGTACGTATCCAGCTAGGTCGGCCTTCGACCCATCCCCCCAATTCCTGAGCTCTTCTTGCGTTATCTGCTTGATTTGAGTAGGACCCAGTCCTATGTATAGAGGACGCCCCTGAGCTCCTAGGTAGCTCGAAGAGAGCCCAACCCTGTACTGAGATACGTTGTGTATTTCGACCATACTCATTGGTGAGCTCCTAGCGTGGCACCTTTACAAACGGTTGATGTTCCTGGACCACCTTTGCGTCGATGTCCCAACTTACAAGCTGTCCGTGCGGCGCAAATTCTTTCGCCTCGAAGATCTTCCATCGGGAATCCCCTTCCACAGAGGCCAGAAAATCTTCTGTGGTGATCGATTTAAGGGTGCTGTCCATCCAGAAGGTTTGGACCTGCCAGTTGTCTATGAGACCCAATTCTTCAAACGCGTCACTTTTCCCTACGCGAAGGATGTTTGCTTTTATAATGTTGTCGGTGATGTTCCTGTAACGTAGGTACACCGACTTCAAATAAGGCGTGGGTGTCTTCGGTGACTCTCTACTCATCACCACACGAATGTCTATCCAGGGATTGAACAGCCGCTGCTTCACGTTGTTCCGTGTAAGGAGTACCCATGTTTGGTCTGCTGGCGCCTTTACATAGGCTTTTATGTTAGTACCAGGTTCGATCCAGTAATCGGAGCTCAGTGCATCAATTTCGCCAATATTACTCGTGAGCGGGATGCGAGCTTCTACCGATCCATACCGCGCACCGTCAATAAGAACAAACGGCGTAGGCTTGCGTCGATTTTTCCAGTCCGGGATAATATTGGATGTGCGCAGGTTCGGGTACGTGATATCCAGCACCTGCGTGGTTGTTCCGTATTTGCTGTACCCACCTACTATGCCTGTCCCAAAGCAGGTTCGGCACATTCCGTCTGGGCTGGTTTCTATATCGAAGCAGCTGCAGCGTCGTCCGGCGCGCATCGCTTGATAGAAGAATATTTTGATGGGGACTGTTTCTACTGCCATTTTGTTCCGCTGCTCAATGCGCGGGATCAGCTGTTCTGTCGCTATATCGTGAGCGTGCTTCTCCAGTACTTGTGACCCATCGGTTACAGGTGTTCTTTTGTGGGTCGGTCGGTAGCTTCGTGTGGCCATGATTACCCATACGTGTCCCCCAAGGGACAAGATATATCTCCATCTATACCTAACCTTAATTTTAGTCGGTTGTTGTTACTCTATATATAGAGGCAAAAATAGAAAGCGAAAATAATGCAGTTCGCTCGAGCCACCTCAGCAGTGTTCGAAGCCACGTTCGTCGATATGGATGGGGAACCAATTTCCTCCATAGACACGAACAGCTATCCAGCGGTGGATGTCAAGGATCCCGCAGGCACCAGTGTGTCTACAGGTATAGGCAAGCCTCTAGGTAGCGGAAATTATTCTTTCCGTTGGTTTGTGCCAGAGGACGCCGAGATAAACACTTCGGACACTCCATGGTCCATCTCCTGGTTTTTTGTTACCAATACAGGTCACAACAAGGATTTTCAGGAAACGTTCCATGTTGTTGACGCTGTAGAACCTGAACCCGAGGAACGTCAGTGGACCTACTTGACTCGAGCGGGTAAGAACGAACGCCTTTTTCTGCCGATGGACACGCAGCCCGAGGAGCTCGGGCTAGACATCCTTGATACCTCTAACCGGCTTGTTGTCAGTATTTTTCCAGCCAACAATACGACTACAGAGGAGATGAAAGAGACGTCCATAAAGGTCCCTTTGCCCAAAAGAAAAATTGGGCGCGTGCGCAGGGATGGGCGCTACCACTACTTCTTCGATACCGACCCGCTAGCGATAGGAGAGTACCTCATTTTCTGGCGTGTCCGTGAAACTGTTGTGTCTCCTGAAGACGAGGTTCAACAGCTACTGCGCGTACCGGAAATGAATTTCTGGAGATTAATACAGCCATTACGGATGCTTATAGACAAGCTGCAGAAGCGCGTTGGTTGGGTGCAAGCGTACGCAGACAGCGATGTTTACGAGTACATTATACGTGGTGTTGGTATGACAAATTCGGTGGCACCGTCCACTAACTGGAATTTGGCATCAATACCTATTAACGGCTCTCGAGGCGTAATTGACGCGGTGTTACTTTACGCAGCAATGTGGGGTTTGATGGCCCAACAGGTACTCGAGACAGAGCTTCAGTTTGACCATGGTGGTCAGACTGTACAGCTTACTTACAATCATGATTACAGCGGTATATTCGGGCACATCAACACGATGCTGGAGAAGTTCGCAGAGAGTAAGCTTCTGATTTACCGTATTGCGAACGGTCCTGGTTTGGTTGGTGTACGTCCAAAGAACTGGCGCTACAACAATCGTGTGTGGCGCGTAGACAACTGGGGCAGTGGGTCGCCCTATGACGTAGCAGCGCTTGCAACCAGCATAGGTCTGTAGAAGCAAGCAAAGGAGTTCGATGATGGATATTCAAATGATGGTAGACAACAACATTCCTATTTATGTAGTGAACCGCAGCGCACGTGTATTAGGCACCGCTCATGTGCTGGTGATCGAGTTTCCACATCCGACGGGTGGTCGTGGCAGCACAGTGAAGATTCCGCCGATCAAGCACCCGATCAACCTTACTCGACGTGTGGCACCCCCCAGTGCGATTCCACTCAGCACAGCGTTCATCGACTGGGTGAACAAGGGCGTGCTCGAGATCATCGATGTTGAGAAGGCGAAAGAAATTCTGTCGGATCCAGAGGTCCGTGCTTCCGTAACGCAGGCGTACAAGAAGCTAGAAGCTCGTCGTGGTGAGGCACTCAACCAGCGTCCACAATTCAAGGTGAAACAGGGTGGTTCTCGCGAGACGCACGCTGTAGCCGACCTGGACGAAGCTCGCCTGTCAATGTCCGATTTCCAGAGCAGTTCTCTTCCAGAGATGAGGCTTCCTCAACCTGAGCCTCAGAACGCGTTAACTGTCTCAGCGGAGACCATCACGATTACCCCCAAAATCCAAAAGTTCTGTCGTGACCTGCAGGAGGACAACTCTCTCAAGGGTGATTACCTACGCGAGCTCAAGAGTTGGGACGAGGTCATACTGAGCGACGATGACATCGGGTACATGCTATCTCAGCTGAGCGAGTTCGACAACATTTGTGCGTACCTGCGGTCCATCAAGGCATCGCGAGCGGGTGGGTCGGAGGAGCCTACCTTTTCTAAGAAGGGTGGCCAGAAAAACAAGCAGCGTGGCAACAAGCCAAGTGTGTTGTCTGACGAAGATCTGTAGAAAAGGTTCTGGTGTAACCAATGGCGCTAGTTTCACAACTTAAAGCAGTAAAGGATATGGTAGATGCAGCTGCCACTGCAGCTACCGTTGCCGCTGGCAGTGCAGACAACGCGGCCCCTTTTGCTTGGGAACGCGATTTTACAGGCTACCGCACTCCCATGGTGGTGACTAGTACTCATTGGGATCGCCTGCAGAAACAAATAAGGCTCTTTGTTAATCCACGGGAAATGACATGGAATCTCGCTAAGCGTGAAACTGTGTCAAAAACCGCTGCTGGTGCAATCAGAAACGCGTGGCGTAACCGTTATCGTGGTACATACTACGATGAGCCTACAATAAATATCACATTCCAGACGGGCAACATGATGCCTGGCGCTGGGGTGCCTAGCTACTTATTCAAACCCGGCTACGCGGATGTGCTGACAAGTATTCTACGCCATCCCCCTGTTCCGCCAGGCATAGAGGACTTCTACGATTTTCTAGAGTTGATTGACCAACCGATGCTCGATCAGAACAACAGGGAGAATCGGCACATCTTGCGAGTGAACACACGCCTGTTTCCTCGCATTACTTTGGAAGGGTACTTCACGCAAGATCCAATTACGTTCGTTGAAACAGCAGACGCGGCCAACTCCGTGACGTGGAACGCCACGTTTATGGTGTACAAAACGTCGCCCAAAATCTGGGGAAGGAATGCCGCTGAGGGCCTTCGTAACGCGTACTCAAACGCCATTCTCAATCACGGTGCCATGAGTGAGCTCCTGCCTCAAAGCTTCGATTTGGCGGAGTTCAACAAATACTGGGCGACAGATAAGGGTGCGACCCCGGACGACCAAGCCACGCCGTATAAGACTACGAAGTTGGACTCGGGTACCACCAGGAAAAAGAAGAAAGTTGGCTTGGTAGCTACGCCTCCAGGTAAGACAGCAACTCCAACACGAAACACCTCTGTGGCGGGAGACTTGCTGCAGCCCAGCACAGTAGACCCCAACGAGGAGATGGGTAAGCAGGCCCTCGCTGCCACAACTAAGATCCTCGGGGATTACAAAGCCGCTGGTGATCAGCCCGGAACAAGGACCGACGAAACGATCACTCAGACAGAATACTGGCCACAGCTGCAGGCAGCCATGAACAGCCAGTTTGCCAGCAACCCCGGCGATACACCTCCTACTGTGGAAGACATCAACGCGTTCACTGCATCATGGATGAAACAGAATATGGAGCCAGCAGACCTAGCGAAGTACGACGTGCTGCTTCATCGCCTCGAGAACCCGTAGCTCCTCTCGGTTTCCTTCACCATCCTCCACAGCTTGTCCAAGTAGGGCTTTGGCATACCGCCAGGATCCATTCCATCCGGGCAGACAAAGTGCTTCAGGTCAAACATTTCTCGTATGTTGGGGGCAATGTCCAGCCGTGCAGACTCCCCGGCCCCGTCAGAATCCATCGCGAGTATCACCGTTTTTGCTCCTGTGTTCAAGATGTGCATCCTGTTGTCAGGATGGTAGTTTCCTGTGCCCAGTATAGACAGCGCAGGGATGCCGTAGTTCACCAGACGAATCGCGTCGTAGGGGCCTTCTACCAACACTACCACTTGCCGCTTCATGCCAATAACGTGGTCAAGTGGGTAGAGTGCCTCCGCCGAGGACATGTGCTTGGCGTTCCTGTAGGGCGTGTCCAGCTTCCCCCCTGGAGGTGCTTTGTCTGTGCGACGTGCTACCCATCCCTCGATTTCGCCGTACATAGAGACAGGGAACAGCACGCGCTCACAACGGTCCTTGGGGTTGATGTCGTCGTACCAGCGCAGAGCATTAAGCTGTTCTAGCGTCTCCAATGGGACGTGCCGAAATGGTTTCACCCACGGTTCCACGTCCCAGGGGACCTTCACTTCGGCGGCTGCTTTCTGGATGCGCTTCTCGAGCTTCTTGTTCAGCAACAAGAAGGGGTCGGGCATCGCTTCATCAGAAAGCTGATCTCCATTGATGTGTGCCGCCAGAGCGTTCCAGTTCGGCCCTTTTACATGACAACCGAAACAGAGGAACGCACCATCCCATCGACGGATGGAGAGACTTGGTGTCTTGTTGTCGTGCCCTCGGAAGCAGAAGGTTTTCAGGTTTTCCTGGCGCCCGTCTACTCCAAAGACCATCATGCCCTTGGCATTGAGTTGACTGACTATGAAGTCTGTGAGGTCTGTCATTGTTCAAGTGCCGAATTACACAGCTATCTTGTAAAGTAATACTAGTGGAGCGACTGCGCTCTGCCAACTATTTTACAGTGCGAGGAGAGAGATTTGTCCATCTTCGACATTCCCAACGCAGAGCGGATTAGTGCTCCTATCCGCAAAAGCTTTGGTGATATTCGCTACATGCGGCGCAAGATAGAGCACCCTGAGTACATTCAGATACGTGCGAGCAGCTTCCCAATTTGTCCTCGAGCGTACGTTATCTATCGTCGCCTCCCTGTACGGAAGCGTCCTCGTAGGGAGGAGACGTTCATCGCAGAGAGCTCGGCCTGGATGGGTACCGCGTTGCACCTGGCGCTCCAGAAATGGTTTGCTATCGAGGGTCAGCTTCATGGTAACTGGGTGTGTGTCAACTGCAAGGTAATTCGTCGGCATCAGACAGGAATACAGGTGTGTGGTTCTTGTGGCCGCGAAATGGTTTACCATGAGTACGCCATCAAGCGCACGAAGGACAATCCGTTCAGTGGGCACCTTGACGGTATCCTGCGCACCCCCGACAACTACCTCATCGATTTCAAGGGCTCGAGTCTGGAGAAGATTCGGGAGTACAAGGCAGCCAACAAGCCTAAGGAGTCGCACTACTTACAGATCAACGCGTACGCCAACTACGTCAACGATCACTTGAGTGATTTCGGCTTAACAGAAAAGCTGAAAAAGATAATTATCATCTATGTAGATAGGGGTACACCCTGGAAAACGTGGCTTCCTATGCAGGTGTCCATCAGCCGCCATATTTACGAGGACGTACTTGGTCGCATTAAGCTCGCGGAGGAGTGCTTAACGAGTGGAAGAATCCCACGTGGTCTTTGTGTGGAACCTTCTGACTCCTATGCTACCTACTGCCCTTGGCGTACTGTTTGTTTCTCACCCGCGATTGATGGAATTTTGAGTAGGAAGGTAGAGATTGAAGGACAACCACAGGAGAGGTCGGAACACGAGCTATTCATCCTCGCATCGTTCTTAGAGTCCCACTAGTGAAAGGAAGAGACATGGCTGATCGTGACCAACACGAAGAGATTCCATCAGACGAGACGCCAACAGAGAAAGGATCAGACGCGCAGAGTACTGCCGGTTTTCAGAGCGCTTCCGAGTTTCTGGACAACGAAATTGATTCAGTTGAAGACATCAGTGAGCTCAGCATCGAAGCGCTCGTTGTGCTTTCCATATTACGTATTGCCAACCATTCGAAGGAGCTCCGGGTGAACATTATCCGAGCAAGTCGTCTGGTGATTATAGAGTTGGATGTCAAGGAGGAGGATTTAGGGCAGGTCATCGGTAAGGATGGGCACACCGTGGACGCTGTTCGATCCATCGCCCGCTCTGCTTCTGGTGACTCTGGAGTGGAGTACGACATCATGCTACTAGAGAAGGGTCGACGTCCTCAACGGGGAAGACGTCGTAGGTCTCCTGGTCGCAACGACAGGCCCCGTGGGCGCTATCACCGCCAGCGTAGCGGGTACTAGCTAGGGGATTTCAAACAGGTCACCACCTCGGTCTGGGGTAACGAACCGTCTTTTTGGGATACGGCTTGCTTGGGGTTTCTGCGCCATACGTGTCATCTGCTGCTTAGCAGCTGCTGTCTTTGTTTCTTGCAGCGCCTCCATTCTCCTGGCTGCAAGGTCGTCTCTTTGCTGAAGCGCATACTTCGCCGCATTCACTAGGTGCTTGCAGAGGTGCGGGAACATCTGTCTGTTGCGCACGATAGGTCTATTCCCGTTGGACAGCATAATAGACGAACTGTTGTAACGTGTTAGAACCACTTCTAAATTGTATATATGGTAAGGGCAGCTGCACCATACCCAAACAGGAGTGGAAGGATCTGGGGGTCCGAAGAATCGCACATAGCTGATTCTTTTTCCGTCTGTACACGCTGAGTAAAGGCGTGCCTCGTTGTAGAAAGTTCTGTCTGGTCGGTAATCCCGTCTGAACCCATCCCTGCTTCCTACGTTGTACTCTTTCCGAATTATGTGGCACTGGGAGTTGGCTCTCTTGATGATCTCTGGGTAGCGTGCGTTGGTGGCGAACACCAGCTGCTTGAGGTTCATTCGCTTGATGGGGGTGGCCGCGTAGCGTTTTTTTGGCATAATATTTTCGACCTTGTAAATTTTGTTTGACGAGAAAGCAGATCTACGGCATCATCCTAGATCAAGGGTGCTCTTTCAGAGAGTAACTAATCCTGGTGGATGGGTCAACCAAATGTATGTCACAAATCAGAGTCAAACAGAAAACTGGTCAACATTCAACGACTTAGCCAAACGCACTCTTGGATACGATCCGTTAGCGAAAGCAGATCTAACGCAGTTGTTTTCCCAGATCGAGCAGTTGGTGTTTCGTGGTGTAGACCATCTTCTACACGCTACCACCTTCGTTGAGGACAACCTCTGCTACCTGCTCTCCGAGATTGCGTCTGGGGTCATTAAAAGTAGGAAGGTTTACAAGGGAAAGCGCGTTCGCAGGCGCATCGCGTTAAACGATGAAGTGGAGATGGGCGCTGAGAACAAACGAATCTTCGGCATAGGCTTCGACTTGTTCAAGCTGTCCCGTATGGAGCGGCAAGCAGCTGTTCCCTTTTCCAAGCGTATCATTCGTACCCTTCGCATCTCCACAAGTCACTATGAAAACATCTTGATAGCGTTCGCCAAAGTGGGAGCGGAGTACATTGAAGTTTCCGACAAGCTCGCTGAGGTAACCCTTCAGCTGATCCACAAGCGGCAGCAAAACGACAAAAGGTCCACTCAAAAAGGTGAGGCCGACGAGCAGGAGCTCACAAGGTGTGCAGAGAGCCTTATCGACCAGATGGACCTTCTCGAGCTCGACATGGGTTGTGTAGAGTCCAACCTCCTTTATGGAACCATTCGTGCTGTGGTACGAATTTTGAAACGCGTGCGCGGCCTTCAAGAACGTATCTTGAAGGCGTACTCGCGTTTGGTACTCAAACCCGTAAAAAGCCGTGCGCAAAGCGAAATGGAAGCCCTCGACCTCTTCCAATCAGGAAGCCTGGGCCTCGCACGTGCGATCTCCCTGTACGACCTCCGATGTGGTACAAGCTTTCCTACCTTCGCCAACTGGTGGATCCGCCAGAAAATACTTGGCAGCGCTAAGCACAGTGGCTCCCTAATTAAACTCCCCGGCTCCGTCATCGAACGCTACCAGGAAATAATTAAGGCGGAGCGTTACTTTGAAGCAGACCCTGAGCTCCGTGACTCCTACACCACCGCAGACGTTGCCAAACATTGCAATACCACCGTCAAGTCCGTTGAGCTTGTGAAAACGAAAGTCCGTGGCACCAGAGTTGTGTCCCTGGAATCTATGGCGACAAGTAACGAGGACGGCTACGAGAGCGAATCCGCTGCCGACAAGGCACTGCTGGATGAATCGGTGGAGGAGGAGGAGGAGCTCCAGGCTGTATCAGAGTTCGTGTCGCAAGTGCTCAGCCACGTTGACGAAGGGCAGCGAAACCTCGTGTGTCTTCGCTATGGTATCATCGACCGCGTGGCCACAAGCCCAGACCCACGACAAGAAGTTCGTGAAGTCTTTAGGCAGGCTGCTTGCAAAGCTATCATGCAGAAATCGATGTCCACGCTCGCCAACAGTCAGACAGCGTTGCTACGTGTGGAAGAGCTCCCCGCTGATTAAAATAAAGCGGAACCTCAGAAACCATCCCCTACCTTGTAAAATACGTGAGTACAGCTTGCAGCTACGACCGTGACGCTGAGCTTGTGACATTTACCAGACAGTGAAAAGGAGCACACAGTAATGGCCAGCAAAAAGTCACCATATCCACGGGGACGTCGTCCCATTTCCAATGCCCCTGGTGGCGGAACTTACGCAGATAAGTGGCACCAGAAGCTTGACTACCTCGAGAAGCCGAAGAGGGGCAAACCGAAGGAGATCCGCTTGGTCGGTGGTATTTTTACCATCTTCCAGCATTATGTGCGGTTCAAGCGCAAAGACGGAAGCAAGAGCGGTTTCTATGAGGTGTGCCCGGATTTTGACTGGGACACCGGACAATTTAGGAAGGGGCCTGATGCGTCGTGCCCCCTGTGCGCCGATTTCCAAGACGACAGCCTTCCTCAGGAGCTTCGTCTGCTTGGGTCCTTCCGTTACTACATCGAAGCTTTCGACATCACCGCAGCCAAAGAAGGTCGGAAGGACGTCTTCGGCGTCCTGTTCACCAACAAATATGGAAAGAACGACCTGGCGATGATCGGTGACATCATGGGCTGCGAATTGGATGACCCCCAAAAGGGCACCTCCGTTCTGTGGCACTACGACGAAAAAGCTCAAGACCCGAAGGACCGCGTACGCTTCTACCAGGGCAACAAAATGCCTGTGAAGTTTGACGAGGAAAAGGGTATCTGGATGATGAAGGGTGGGGGCAACATCTTTAAGGGTGAGCCCACGCCGTTCGATGAAATTGTCGAGGTCAAAGATCCCGACACGATCCGCGCAGACCTGAAGCGTCTTGGACTGTACGCTCGTCTTGAAGAAGTGATCGAGGTAGTTGCAAGCCGCGATGAGCCTGGCAACGACCGTTCAGGTAGCTGGGGTGACTCTGAGTCTGCGAAGCAATCCAGGAGGCCCACTGGTAGTGGACGACCAGCTAAAGCTAAGGCTGCCCCACCTCCTCCAGCGGAAGACGAAGCGTGGGGCGACGACGACTCGCCATCGGAGCCATTAGAGTCTGCTCCTTCTGACGAAGGATGGGGCGAGACAAGCGTTGCTGCCAGCACCGATGACGCGTGGGGTGACGACTCTGGCAACGGTAAATCTGCCAGCACCGATGACGCGTGGGGAGATGAGACTGCTGCTAGCGCCGACAGCGGTGACAGCAGTGAAAGCGGTCCCGAATTCGATGACACCCTTTTCAGTGACGACGGCTGGGGCGACTCTCCCAGTGAAAAGACCTCTTCCACTGTTACTACTAAAGCAGTGGAAGAGGACGACCCCTCGGGGTGGTAGTAGCGTGTGGTGACGGGTGTTGCTTGGTAGAAGCATTCGAGACTTTGCCGGGAAAGTTTTCCCAATTTCTTGGGATGCTGCTTTGGCACTGCGAGATCTCGACGTCGAATTCTTTTTGTTGATTAGCAATGAAAGTACATTGTGTAGTCAACTTGAGGAGTCTCTACTTGGCTTCATCCGTCACCGACGTTTACTGCTCTACATTGCTAGGGTGTCCCTTGTAGACGACCCTACAGCAGCCACACAGCTGGGTACTGCGTACGTTCCTCAAGTACGGTTTTACCGTGGTGGCCGCGAAGTTGGTCGTCATCGAGGGATGGCTACTTACGAAACTCTGCGCAAGCTCGTCGGCTTGCCTTTGTAGAGGTACCATGTCCAAAAAGAAAGACAAGCTAAAGATAGAGATAGTGCATCCTGCGGAAGCAGCTTCTGCCGCTTTTGACGAGGTGGAGGAGCTCGACTGCATCAACTTACGGCAAGGACAGCGCGTAAAAGATGTGCTCTCTACCGGAAGCCTTTCCTTGGACTTGATTACTGGTGGCGGCTTCAAGCCAGGCTTGATGGGGACCACCTTCGGTCCGGAGGGGAGTGGTAAATCTACTCTGCTCACTTCCATCCTGGCTAGCTCTCAGTTGATAAATATTCCAGCTTGCCTGTACGACCCTGAAGCGGGGTCAGATCCCGTCTACATGCGTACGATGGGCGTCGACCTAAACTACAAAGTCAAGTTCAAAGATGGCAAAAAAACCATCGAGCGTCCAGGATTCTTCTACACGCAACCAGATACCGGAGAAGCGGTCTACCGTCATATCCTTCGTGTGCTTAGCAAGATGCCTATCGTGGACGACGGTCCACCTCGGATGCTTTTCTTGGTGGATAGCTTCGCAGGGATGGGTAGTGAAGAGGTAGATGAGGTCGGTGACGGTGGCCGGATTGCTGACGAAGCCCGGATGCACAGCTACTTCCTCAAACGCGTAGTTCCGCGCCTGCGAAGACGTGGTGCATTGCTCATCGGCACTAACCAGATGCGTACCAACATTGGGGGCTATGGAGCTCCCCAACACGAATCTGGTGGCAAAGCACTTCGATTCTGGCCCGGGTACAAAGTGCGCTCCTCTGTGAAGCGTGTAGAGCCCGACAAGATCGGTGTTCAGACGGTACCTGTCATCTGGCGAACGACCAAGAACAAAGCGTTCCCACCGTTTCGCAGCACAGATATGCGTCTCATGCTTGGGCGCGGGTTGGACAAGTCCTACGACGCTTTCTACTTCCTGAAACACCTGGGTCTCCTCGAGATTCGTGCGGGTAAGCAGAAAATCCATTTGGAGGGGTACGATAACAAGATACTCAGTTGGGGTGACTTCCGTCGCACAGTGGAGCATCCAGACTTTCGTGCTATGTGCTTTGCTATGTTGCGGGAGAACGAAACGTACCGCACCTACTTCGAGAAAAGTAACGAGTCTACCTACTTCTACGATGCCGATTACGACGTTCCAGACGAAGTAGACGACAACGACGAAGAAGACCTCAAACAGCAGGTAGCAGATGAAGCTGCGGAGTACGAAGAAACCCGCGTTAACCGACGCAAGGTTGGCAAAAAACCTGTCAACAAGAGTAAGCAGGAAGATCACGCTGACCTTAGCTTCGACGAATCGTTTTAATGGCTAGAGGATTATCATCTATTACGGACGTATTTAGCTCGGTTTTTCTGCTAGTACGACGCCATGCTGATGGTACCTACGGGGTACTACTCATCACAGCTGCGCCAAGTTTGCGGAACCGTGCTCTACCGTTCGACGCGTTAGCGCCAGGGCTCTACAAGTTTCGGTGGGAGCGTGATGATCTCAAAGAAGTAGCGCTTCTGCTGCGCGGTTTAGGCTGCTATGTCTTCCTCTACGAATATGAGTCACTTCAGGATTGGAGTGCTCCTATAGCGGGACTGCCTTCATACGCAGGACGTCCCGAGGACAGCCCTCTACGTGAAGTCGCGCAGGCGCTCCCAGATTGTCAAGTGTACGTGGAGGTGTTTGGTGGACGGGCGCCTCTTCTGATGGCTCGAGAACCCGCTCCAGTAGAGGTATTCAACGACTACGCTCGGGCTGCTATTACCCTTTTCCATACGTTGCGCGATCCATCCTCTTTCAGTTGGTTTTACCTGATCAGCCAACTCGTCCCCCCGACCAACTCCTTCCTGACTTCCCACCTGTTTGCAGTGTGGGAAGAGCAGAATGACCGGGATGCTGTGTTAGCTGCGTATGCGTGGTACTGCTACATGCGTGACGCGTTCCCTGCGGTGGAGCTCGCTCCTGCACAGGAGACACTGCCCGATACCACCTCTGATAAAGTAATGGCTGCGCTGCGTAGCGTAGACCCGGTTCTGCCGCAGCTGCATAGCCGCCTGTACCGTGTGCAGATAGAGCATAATACGATTGAAAAAGTGCTGCAGATCAATGACGCCCCGCACACCCTTTTCTGGGTGGACCCTCCTTTCGAGGGCATAGGAGCGCTCGATCTCGACGGCACACACATACTACTCAGTTACTTGAACACCTTGAATGGTACCGTCGCTTTGTATCAAGATGGTACCGTTTTAAACCCTCACATTCGCTCGCTGATGCGTGGTGACGCTCCATGGGCAAAATGGAAAGCGCTACGTTTCAGCCACTCAACAGTGTACCTGAAACAGTGTACAGAAGAAGCCTGAACAAAGGAGAGAGTCATGGCAGAAAAGAAAAGAAAAGTTCTAGATGAGATGCAGATGAGGAAAGCCACAGGAAATTTCTTCGAGGAGCACGGGAAGAAGGTCATCACCGCATCCAAGGTGAAGGAGTACTTCAGTTCCATCGGTCTCCGTGTCGACGGTACCCTCGCGGATTCCCTCGCGAAAAAGTTCACCCAGATGATGCTCGATTCCGCCTTGCGCTGTGTGGGTAACAAGAGGACGACCGTCCGTCCAGTAGACCTGTAAGCACCACGGTAGTATGCCAACGTTTTTACACACCTCTGATTTGCACCTCAACGCTCTGCGTCGGTTCAGCCAGTTTTATCTGGGCCGTGCAAAGGCGTGCCTTCGCCATATCCAGAATATTGCGGAGGACCGTGAGGTCGATTTCATAGTAGTAGCGGGGGATATCTACGACCGACGTGATATTACACACGCTGAGCGCCTGCTCCTGTCGGAGTGGCTCGCTGAGTGCCGTGTACCAGTTGTGATGATCAGCGGTAATCACGACAAGCGTTCTGTGGAAGTTGGCGACACCTGTTTGAGTTACCTCTCCGCCTTCGCACAGCGCTTAGGGAATCACCTCGTTCACGATGGTGAGCCCAGTGTGTACGAACGCTTCGGTTGCTACCTGGTGCTAATGCCTTACCAGGGATGGATGGACCAGGAACTTTTCTTGATTGTGCAGGCATTGCTGGAGGACTACTGCACCAACCCGGATTTACCGGTAGTAGTTGTTCTTCATGAAGCAGTGCAGGGCTGTAAAACGGACGTTGGTTTGAGCATCACCAAGGCGAACCAAATCCGTATCGACAACAACCTTCCTTCTGTGACTTACTGGGCGATGGGCGACATGCACATCTGCCAGTCGTTACTGGATTGCGCGTGGTACTCTGGGTCGCCGCACCAAACCCGTTTTGACGAGGTCGCGGAAAAGGGCGTGCTCATTGTTGATACCAACCGCCCAGCAGATCCCGAATTTGTTCCTGTTCCGTCCATCCCTCTTCGTATCGTTACTGAGGAACTCGAGGATTGGCCTCCTCCTGAGGAAGCGCTGATCCAGTTTCGTCCAGAGGGTCCTTTTCCCGAAAACGCTCTGCCACTGAACGTTGAATTTCATCCTAGTGTGGTGTCGCTTGAGCGTCGCCAGGATCGCGACCAACAAATGGTCACGGTGGGAATTTTTGATGATCTTGAAACAGCGTTGGAGAGAGCCCACCTTCCAGAAGATTTGTACCCGTTGGCATGGCGGATTGCCATAAAGTTGGCAAAAACAGCAGGCGTGACTGTAGAACTTCCAGACAGATACCAGGTACAGGACAATGATGAACAAGGATAACTTGCATCTAGCAGCGAAGTGGCGTCCTAAAGCATTCGCTGAGATGGTGGGGCAAGTAGAGGTAGTAGACAGTCTGCGTGGCATGATCATGAACAAGAGAATCGACCCTGTGTTGATTTTTCATGGTCCGTACAGTGCAGGTAAAACAACGCTGGCGCGTCTCGTAGCCTACTACATCAACTGTCAGAAACCCAGCGGCATTGAACCTTGCGGGGAGTGCTCTAGCTGCAAGCAGATGAAACCCGTATTGTTGGGTAGGTCTGAACATCCCGACGTGACAGAGTTGAACGTAGCACTGCATGGTGGCATTGATGAGATTCGCCGCTTAGCGTCCATCGCTCCTCAAGCACCTCGGTACAACTTTCGGGTGTTCATCCTGGATGAAGCACATCAGATTACAGGTGCTGCTTTCCAGGCGATGCTCAAGATGCTGGAGGATCCACCTCGGCGCACACGCTACATTCTGTGCACCACCAACTTCGAGAAGCTACCCTCCACCATTCGTAGCCGTGGAGAGATTTTTTCGCTCGAGCCGCTGCCTACAGAAGCCGTGGCGAAGCGTGTGTATCAGATCGCCGTCAAGGAAGGCTTTCAACCTCCCAATGATATGCTGAAGAAGCTGTGCTTGCAAATTGCTACCGCTAGCGATGGGCATCTTCGTGATGCCCTCGGGCTGCTCAGCAAGGTTATCAATCACGCTGAAGCTGCGAAAGGCGAGACATCCAACTGGCAGGAGCTACTCACCAAGGTGGTAGCGCAGTCGACCGAACTGCAGACTTCCGAGGTCATCAGACGCTACGTGGGTGCTGTGGTAGCAGGCAACCTGCCGATGGCGCTGCAGGCACTCCAACACGTAACCAATCCAGGCTACTTTACACAGTGCGTGCTCGAGACGTTCCAGCAGCTGTTCTACTCGTGGATTGACAAAGATGCCTTGTGCGACCCAGGAAAAATGTGGCTGCTCAAGGGTGTCACTGCGCGTAAGCCACAGTCGACGGAGAGTTTACCACTCATTCTTGACGACTACTGCACCGTGTTAGAGCGCACCAAGTTGTACTCTACCGATTCTATTGCACTGCTTGAAGCAGCTACTTTCCGTACAATGAAGCTCATCAAAAGCTGGTAGCCTATGCCCTTCATTGAATACGAGTCGCTGGAGTTCGAGAACGCCTACATCTACCGGAAGTGCAGCTTCCCGTTGGCGAATCAGGGACTCGTGTTGGTGCGTGGGTTGAACATGGATGATGGTGGTTTTCTGGGTGCGGGGAAGTCTTCCATCTTCGAGGTGTTTGCACAGTTGCAGGTAGGTAAAGGGGGCAAGCGGGACCAGCGGCGCGGTGATCATAAATCCGATATCGTCAACTTGTTTAGCGGGGCCGACATGTCGGCCACCCTGAAGTTGCGTGTTGGCGGGCACCCTTACGAGATACGGCAGTACCGCCAGCACCACCGGTTCAACAATAAAGTGATGGTGATCGATAGAGAGACGGGCCAGAACGTCCTCCCTATAGACGCTTCACGTGCACCTCACAAGTGGATCCGTGAAGGGCTGCTATCACTTGACGAAACCACCTTCTTCAACCTTATCTACTTGGTGCAAGAGCTCAACAATGTCATGATTCATGGCAAAGAGTTCGAGCGACGTAAGCGGTTGACAGTGATGTTCGACCTGGACATTTACGACGAGTTGTACGTGTTGGCCAAGCGGATGCTCTCTATGCACGAGACTTCGATGTCCGACTTCGCGCAGGTGAGCAACGAGCTTCGAGAGGTTAAACAGAAAATCTTTTCGATGCCAGATTTGGTAGACCTCGAGGCTGACCACGAAGCAGCAGAAATAATGTTGGAGCATCTCAAGGACGAAAACTCAGAGGACACCGATGAGTACACCGAGGTGTCTTCTCTACACTCGAAGCTGCAGCAGCGGACGTCTGGGCGTAGACAAACAATGTCTCGGTTCAAGGGCAGCGACCTGGTCAAGACGTTCGACCACCCAAAGGACATCACCCAGAAAGACGTTGACCGTTGGAAGCGTAAGTACGACAATCTTAATGCGGAGTATGCTTCGGCGCAGTCTGACCTGGAGAAGGTAGAAAAGCGTGAAGCTCTCCGGGCGCAGTTACAGAAACTCAGCGACCGAGATGCAGAAGAGATACAAGAAGACCTGACAGAAACAAAGACGAAGCTTACCTACCTCAACCAGGTAGAGCTTCCACAGGCAGAAGAGCGCCAGGGATTGATGATCAAACTTCAGCGGCTTGCGGAGCCCACGGCTCCTTTGGATGAGCTTGTTGAGGAACAGGACGCAGCTAAGCTGCGCGAAGCAGCCCTAGAGCGCGACGTTAAAAATTTGGACACCGAGCTTCGCCATGCTGCGTGTCCACATTGCAAACGTCCCTACGATCTGTCCGCAGAGGAAATTAACGCCAAGCGTACCGAGCTTGCCCAGCTTCGTGACGAGTTGCAGAAGACCACTTCGAGGCTGCACGTTTTGAAAAAAGAGATAAACGACGGTCGAAATGCAGAGGGAATTCGTTCCCGCTTGACCATGTTCCAGACCAAGCGTTCTCCAGAAGAGGTGACAGAGGACATCCGTCTACTTAGTGGTAAGGAGCGCAGGCTTTCCGCTGAGCTTGAGACTTCACGACGCCGCATAGAAATCGAAGCCGAGCTTGCGGCTATGCCTTCCGACAGCAAGGATGACTTGGTGGAGCGCTGCGAAAAAGCGCGCCGCGTTGTAGACAAGTACCGGGACCGCTACGAGACGGGCAAATTCATCGTAGAAAAGCTGGAGGAGCTCAAGCAGCTTCCTCGTGGTGACATGCAGGAAGTGGAAACTAAGTTGCGGGAGCTCCGTAGCCGGTTGAAGCGAGCAGCCACTAAGATAGCGGAGGCAAGTAGTGATGAGGCTCATCTGCGTGAGCGTGTGAACGAGCTTCGGCAGCTGCTTCGTCATGAGAAGGTGCTCAAGCGTACCCTACGCAAGCAGGAGGCCCTCATTGCTGAGATTCGTTGTCTAGAGGCTTTGCACAAGTCGTTTGGCAGCAAGGGTATGAAACAGGATCGTTTCGATGCCATTTTGTCCGACGCAGCGGAGCGCACAGTTCCTGCGTACTCCGACATTTTGTGGCCAAACAGAAATGTATCGCTGCACTTGACAGACCAGGAGGGTTCCCTACAGTTTGGGCTTGGTCGGCGTCTCGAAGAAGTGTCTACCAACAGCAGCTTGCTTTCTGGTGGTGAACGACACAAGGCTGGACTCGCTTTTTTGTTCGGCCTCCGCGACTTGAAGGAGCTCTACACAGGTAGTAGCTCCAACGTGCTCATCGTTGACGAGCCGTTTGGAAACCTGGACCCGTTGGGTACAGAGGGTCTTATCTCGATTTTTGCGCTGTTAAAGCAAAAGTTTGGATCGGTGTTCGTGATATCCCACCGTCCGGAGGTGCTATCACACCCGATTTGGGACCAAACATGGTGGGCGATTCGCGAGAATAATAACGCAACACTTTATCTGGAAGACCCGCCTGCGAAATATCATCAAATGGCGTCCGAACTTGTAAAACAGTAGTAGTGAGCAATGATTGCTAACGCATTTTTTCAGCTGTCCAAGGAGTCACCAGAGATAATTCAGTGGCTTCTTGATGCGATGCCTGGTGTTGACTCGATTGAAATACCAGGTGCCAGTGGTGGGGAAGTACGGATTATTGCTCATAAAAGTGACCACATTAAGTACAGAACTCTTAGTGGTCCACAGATTCTAAGTCGACTCGAACGCACCGCCGACAGCCCTTTGGCTGTAGCAGTCGCCTGGCTACTGCTGTGCTTTCACGACGTCTACTATGACACAGACGACTTTCTGCACGACTACGTGAAAAACGTGTGTGGTGTAAGACTTGAGTGGGTACCGTTTTTCTTGCTAGACGGCAACTTGGTAGCCAGCTGCGAACATTCTGCGTGCAAGGGTAAGCCAAAAAAATCTGACAAAGCCATTTTTCAAGTTGACAAAAACATTGCGAGTGTGCTACTTCCGCTAAGCAGTCCCGAATTAAGAGAACTGTTTTTCGGAAGGCTTCGGAGGATCGATAAATGAGTCAGCCTTCCTCAGTGAAAGCAGTTGGGTTTGCCTACTTCAGCCCGGAAGCTTTTGTGTTAGTCGCCAATCACAAGCAGGATCACATCCATTTGTTTCCTGCGAAAACAAACAACCAACCGTTGAAGCTTCAACAGGAGCGTCGTCGGCAAGTTGTCGCGTTGCGTGCACTTGAGAAGCTGGGGCAGCTTGCACCTCATGCAGCTAATATTGGGCTCGTGGTGGCTTTTGGTGACGCTTCCGACCTCGTTGACTTGGGTGTCCCTTTAATGGATGCAGAGGTAGACGAGGAGGGCAAGATTGTGGGGCGTCCACGTCAGAGTCGTGATGAGCTACTACGCCGTATCGAGGAAGAGGCAGTCAGCCTGAAAATTGATATACCTCTTTCCGCAGCTAAGCGCGCTCGTAAAAAAGCTGTCGTGGCCTCCGCTTACACTGGTCCCACCTTCCGTCAACAGATGCTCAAGATCCGGGATGCTATTCAAGCGTCGGGTAAAAAAGAAACGTTCATCTTTGCGCATGAAGCAGCTACTCCTTCGATACTCCGGTTGATGGGAGACACTACGCGTGAGGATTTTAAGAGCGCTTGCGAGGGGATGATTACCCGTGGTGGTGTTCCCGACGACCTAATCAAAAGCTTCTTTAAGTGGGTGGAAGGCATCGATGGTGTCGGCCCCGATTTGAGCAAAGCAGTAGATATGCTACTCTACTCTGATGATGATATTGAACGTACTGAAGAAGAAGTCGCTGAGCAGTATTGTGTAGATGCGAAAGATGTCGCCCTCGTGGCGAACAGTTACCAACAGTTAACAGAAGACAGCTAGTCTTTAGCGATCCACTATCAAGAGGAGCATTACGAGATGGCAAAAAACGAAGATGTCGTCAAGGGTCTTGACCCAGACCTGTTCGAAGCGTCACTGACCGACGATGAGCCCGACAACGTGGAGCCTGCTTCAAAGGAACCTTCCGAAGAGGAAGTTCCTGAGGGTGATGAACCTTCTACATCTGAAGAGGTTTCCGAAGAAGAGTTGCAGGAAGAAGCGAGCTCAGGCGAAGAGGAAGCTGCTGCGCCCGCTAAATCCGAAGAGGCACCCGCGCCGCCTTCAAAGGAAGGTGATCCCTCGGATGTGGCTTCCAGCTACGAGGTCCAGCGTGGCTTCACGGCTGCCGGTGGAAAAACGTACCATCCCGGTGACGTCATCCCCATCAAATGTAAGCACTGCGCGCTTTGGGAACGTGAGTGGCTTGGTAAAAAGCGGTGTAGCGCAGGGCGTCGTCTTGACGCGGACACCGTCATGAGCGCCGAGCGTTTTTCATGTGGCTCCTTCTTCGTCTGCAAAGAGTACGACGCAGAGCTCAGTACTTTCCTCAGCATGTCGCTTCCAGAAATTCTTACCGTTCGCAGCATGCTGCCAGGACTGAAGAAGATTCTTGGTGCCTCCGACTTCCTCGGCGGCTGGTTAGAGCGTCATGCTGTTGAAGCAGACCTGCGGGAGGTGTTCGCGAATGCCAAGGGCTTCGTGATGTCGTTTAACAATCTGGAGCAGCTGAATCTGGCTGAAGGTTTCATCCGTCAGTACTCCAAGGTTGCTTCCCAGAAAGCGCGTCCGAAACGTCCACCGAAGCCTAAGTTCGAATCAGGCGACTGGGTGGAGTGGAAAGACCTGGTATCTAAAGAGCGTGTTGAAGGGCTCATTTTGTCCATCGCTCGCGGTAACATCATCCTGGCGGGCGTGAAGTCTCACAAGGGGCAAAAGTTCACCTACAAGTACAAGGAATGGAAAAATACACGCGACCCGCAGATCACCAAGAAAACAGCGAGCCCCGAATAACGCTCTAATTACGAGGCAATTACCATGCCGAGAGACAACTCGTACCTCGAGACACTCGAGATAGACACGTTCAAAGCCGCGATACTTGTGCTCGAGGAGCTTGAGAACGCGGCAGGTCCCAAAGTTCGTAAGGGGATCGTTGAGGAGAGCAAATCCAACCCGGTGCTGCAGGAGTTTTTTCTGAAGGCGCTGGGTACCGACAAGTACTACGTGCGCTTCAAGGAGGACGTTCCGTCTGCTGAGAACGGCTACGGTACACTAGAATCGTTCAAGTCATTTCTCATCGCTTTGGACGCGCTTACAGCACGGCGCGTTACAGGAAACACAGCACGCGAGAAGATGACAAACTTCCTCGCCAAGTGCCACCCACGCGTCCGTAAGTGGTACCTGCGCGTGTTAGACCATGACCTTCGCATTGGTGTTGGTCGTACTACCATCGAGAAAATCTACGGTTCAGGTTTCTGGACAGGCACAAAAGAGGGAGAATTTCACTACCACGGATGCTGCCTGGCCAAAGACTTTGAGAAGGTGGTGACCGAGAAGAAGCCTCTCGAATTCCCTGTAACAGCGGAGTTCAAGTTGGATGGTGAGCGTGCCCTTCTTTACATCTTCCCTGATGAGCATGAGCTTCAGGTGCACACGCGTGGTCTACTACGCAAAGCTGAAATAGAGGGTGTAGAATCTCTCATCGACCAGTGCATCGCGTTCGCTGCAACGCTTAACGAGCTACGCGGTGCGCCGAAAAACACACCCCTCTTCCTCGATGGCGAGTTTTTGGCTACTGACTGGAACGAGACGTCCAGTGTGGTGAGCAAGACGGAGACCTTTGATGAGGAGGACTTCTTGGCAAAGACTCGTGTGATTTTGTTCGACTGGGCTCCTGTCGAAGATTACATGAAAAAGAAGTACGAGATGCCCTGGAAGGACCGCAAGCAGCTTCTCATGCGGGCAGCAGGAGCTACACGTTTGTACGCAAAGGTCCGTCAGGCGACGGATAACCTTTACGTGCTTGGACACAAGGTCATCCCTGACGCAGCTGCCCTTGACGCTTTTCATGCCTGGTCCCTTGATGGTGGCTTCGAGGGAACCATGATCAAGATGATGAATGCACCGCATGTGTTCGACCGTGCGCACAAATACGTGCTCAAGCTCAAGCCTGTGAAAGACGAGACCGCCACCATCGTTGGGACGGTGGCTGGAACCAAGCAGCATTCTGCTGCATCTCCCCGAGACAAAAGCATCATCCGCGACGCAATGGTCACCGAGTTCGATGGTGTCGAGGATGATGGTTACTACTTCAACGCCTACGTAGACGATCCGGAGGCAGCTGCAGAGCATCTACGCACGCTTGTGAAAGATGATCGTGACCGTCGAATTTCGACACATCTCGATGGTGCTGTATCCTACCGCTACAGCGAGCGGCTGGGTGCGTTTGTTGTTGACCTTAATGGAGAAAAAGTTAATGTTGGTGGAGGTTTCCTCTTCAAGGCAGGTCAAGACGAACGCATGGAATACTGGCAACGTCGTGCCGAGTTAGTCGGCGTTAAGGTGGACATTAAGCTACAGGGCGATAAGGTCAGTGTAGCAAAAGCTCGGTTTAACAGATTCGTGAGGTTGCGTTGGGACCTCACAGAGTCATCGAACAGTGAAGAAGAAAGCACATAGAAGGAGGCTAAACATGGCCAAAAAGACATCCCAGCAGATCACATTAGTAGGAGTTCGCGGCGCAAAGCTGCCCGTCACCGAGTGCTTGTTGGTAAACGCCAGCGGCGCCGAGTACGTCGTACAAGCTGTGCACAAAACCAAGGGACGTGCCCCCAACAAGCTCCGCACGTACACACTTCCGAAGGCGATGGTACAGTACTACTTCGCAGACGAAGATCTTGCGAGTGATGCCGAGGTGGAGGCTCCCGTAGCCACCGCCAAAAAGGCTGCTCCCAAGAAAGCTACCGACGCGAAGGCAGCCGACGCGCCCAAGAAGCGTGGTCGTCCAAAGGGTAGCAAGAAAGCTACCGACGCGAAAGCTACCGACGCGAAAGCTACCGACGCGAAGGCAGCCGACGCGCCCAAGAAGCGTGGTCGTCCAAAGGGTAGCAAGAAAGCTACCGACGCGAAGGCAGCCGACGCGCCCAAGAAGCGTGGTCGTCCAAAGGGTGTAAAAAACAAGGACGCTGAGGCCACACCTGAAGCCGACGCGCCCAAGAAGCGTGGTCGTCCAAAGGGTGTAAAAAACAAGGACGCTGAGGCCACACCTGAAGCCGACGCACCCAAGAAGCGTGGTCGTCCAAAGGGCGTAAAAAACAAGTCCAAGAAGCCTGCTACAGCAGCAGCTACAGACAGCCGTAAGGCCAGTCGGGCAGCGTCACTATTTGATGAGTCTTTCTAGCTTCTAAGCTAGAGACCCATTACCTTCCCCCAATTACCTTCCATATTACCTTCTGCGGGTTGGTTTAGGCCAACTCTAGCTCACACTACTTTTGCAAGTTGGGGTTGTTATGTCCGCAAAGAAGGTGCGCCTGGATTGCCCGTCTTACGAGGTATGCAGAGACCTATGTAAGTTGTTGAAGAGAGTCAAGATGCCTGAAGAAGAGATAGCAGCGTCGTGCATTGCTTCAGACGTGTGGCCATGTCTGACCATGCTGCACAACGTGCGTCTTCTTTACGACAACATCACCCCCGCTACTACTAAAGAGGTCCTTGAGTTTATCACGCCTCTTTTTGCACAGCGCGAGCAGCTGGTGAGCAACCGCTTCAACCACCGTTCCACAGAGCCGCCGTTCCACTGTCCAGAGCTTGGTATCGACATGTACCAGCCCTGCCTGGTGTCCTCCTGCGCTTTCCATACGGAAGATCCATGGTCCTTGAACTGTATTTTGTTTTACCGTTTACGCCATGAGCGGGATGCTCTCAACCTAAACGAGCTTTCATTTTTGCTTGACAGAGAGGTAGGGGCCCTGCGTTCGCTGTTAAACAGGACCTTTCGGCAGCTAAGCCAGGGTGCGCTCAAGGAAACCATTGCGATGGACAGTGGGAACGAGCTTGTGGTGCGTGTGCATCCGGAAAATGTCTGTGTAGTGTGCGAGCATAAAATTGAGTCCCGTAGGAAAATGATTGTAAAGTCCGGGTTTACCTACTGCAGCAAAGGGTGCTCCCGTTACAAGCCGCCTCAGATAATTCGGTTGGAGCAGGAGCTCGAGCTTCCTATTGAACGCGTTCTGGATTTGTGCGTGCAGCGCTGGGCCAACGTAAAAAGCATGTGTGCTGCTCTTGGTATTGGTCCGTCTGTTTTCACGGACTGGTGCACCCGGTACTGTGTTGAAATTCCTAGATCGAAGCTGTCTAAGTAGATCACAAAATCTTCTTCCGCTCCGTCCTCCACAACTCTGGTTTCAAGTTAACCTCTATATGTAGTTGCGGCTAAGCCCAAGGTTGTCTAGGTATGTTTCGTTTTCTCTTGGGACTTGTCGTTCAATTTATGGACAAACCACTGATGGTTACTAGGAGAGAAGGAAATGTCGGACTTCATCAAAAATGACATTGCCAGCCGGTTGAGCACACGCCTGAACCAGCGTGTAGCCAGTACCAGGAGCGGACGTTTCGATCTGAAGCTCACAGACTACGCGATCACGAGTCCCCACGAAGCACGGGTCATGATTGCCTTCACGAAGGAAATGGGACATCCCAAGCGTTCTGAATTGGACCAGTGGGCCACGTCCTCCTTCAACGGCAACGTCAGACTGACTCTCGAGAGCGTGCGTTTGTATCCCGAGCTCGACCGTGTCACGGCTTTTGTGAGCAAGAACAGACGCTTCCGTCCTATGGAGGATGTACAGTCGCACAAGATGCTGTCGGTGGGCAAAGCGAAGTACATGGACAGCGAGAAAGTGATCTGGGAAGTCCTCACCGATGGCAACGAGCGTTTCCTAGCTCGTGCGGAGAAGGATGACCTGGACGAGATCATGCGCGAGCGTCTGTCTCGTGAGCGCACTGCTAGTGTGCATCACCGTCTTCGCCTGGTTGATCTCGTGACCGCAGGCATCAACAGCCTAGAACCTGGTGACCGGGTGCGTTTTTCCTACGAGGGAATTCTGCAGCAGGGAGAGGTCTCCAAGGTAGGTAATGACACCGTGACGGTGAAGGCCAACGGGCAATCCCTCACAGTGGACCGCCTAGCAGTGGTCGACGTTACGGAGAAGGCTCCGAAGGCCAAAGCTGAGCAGAAGAAATTCCTGGTGGACTTCTTCACCCGTGCTTACGGTGACAAGGCGTTTGCCGAGAAATTCGTAAATACGGGCGACTGAGACCAACCCTCAAAGAGATGGAGTTTCTCATGGGCACTCCCCAATACATTCGGGTAGCGGGTCAGCTTTACCAGCGTCGTCTTGGTGAGACACCAGAGTTCATCAAGCACGCAGGGTGGCTTTACCGGTTGGCAAAAACTGCTTCCGAGAACGTAGCCGCTATTGAAGCGCTCACGAAGCTGGCAAACCTGTCCAAGAAAATTGCCGGGGCTGTTACAGACCAGCGTATCGGTGAGTTGATGCAGCAGGCGTACAGCGAGATTGATGCGCTTGCGAAAAAGTTCTCTTCAGGCTCTTACGACGAGAAGTCTGCTGCACTGAAAAACTGGGGCGACCTCAAGGGTGGCCTAACAGATTTTTCCGCTCAACTTGAGAAAGCCAAACTCAGCAAGCTTAGTGGTGCGATGAAGCAGCTGGTTCAAGGTGCTGATACCGCCATTGAAGCGCTCAAGAGCGCCGAGGGCTTGGGGGCCACTTTCTCTACTGAAACGTCTCCAGCGGAGGTTCCTAGCAAAGAAGGTCCCACCGTAGACTGGGGAGCACACGCGCCAAAGAAGCAGGAGCAGCAGCAACAGATGCAGGCTTCTGCTGAGCCCCACCCGGTGGTCATCGATGGTGTGCAATACATCCCGATCATCCAGATCACCGATGAGGCAGCAGACTGGGCGACCTCCACCGAGCCCCGCATCGCAGCGCAACGCGCAGGATTCCATCCTCTAGCGATACAGTTGCTGGCTTCAGGACCCGCGTAGCCGGTGCAGCATGGCTAAAAAAGGGCCAGCATCCTACAACGTCACCATCACGGCTGTCCGCAACTACGAGCCAGGGAAGGGACCGCCGAGGAAAAATCAGTTTTGGCAGTTCAGCCAGGCTGTGCAATCCTCTAGCGGCTACCCTGGGGCCTTAGCCACGATGGTGGGGAAGTTCTTCGACTTCTACCCCAACCACGCTATCGTTCTGCCTACCAGTGAGAAGGGTCAGAAAATTCTGACTCGCAACGACAAAGCTGGATTAAAAGGGTATCTGGAGGGGAAGCAGTCCGGGCCAAAGGGTGACTACGAGCTCGACAGCGCAGACGCGACGCTGCGAATCCATAAAATGCGTGCTATGTCGGGTGAGACCCCTGTTAGCTTGACCCCCAAAA